>MDTB01154046.1_pt1 | contig 11618 bp, 15 predicted proteins | sample 811161 | NCBI WGS metagenome assembly MDTB01 (sample SAMN05326650, study PRJNA326480) | marine metagenome | isolation source: seawater | place: Mediterranean Sea | collected 2009
GTGGATTCGAACCACCGAAGCTTTCGCGTCAGATTTACAGTCTGATCCCTTTGGCCGCTCGGGAACCCCTCCGAATTGAAGGTGGCACATTGTCCAGACGCAACAAGCCTTTGTCAACCGCGCACTTCCAGCAAAATTACAAACTTTCAACAAAAACCCTAATTAGGCAAATTTATGGGGATTAAAGAAGGTTAAGATAAACTCAGAGAATCAATTAGCTAAATTCAAAGAATAAACCACAAAAGGTTACCCAATTTGATTTCGGTTAACAAAAATTACCTTGCTCCCGGTCTAAATTACCTTGAATCTAGAATCAAAATTTAGAATCTAGTTTTTGGAGCTGGCGAGAGGAATCGAACCCCCGACCGGCTGATTACAAATCAGCTGCTCTACCTACTGAGCTACGCCAGCTTTAAAAACACGGAACATACCAAAAGTATTTTAAACTAAATTCTAATCGCTGAACTACCCAAGGGTCAAAGCAATTCTCTAGCGGAAATCTCAAGACCCTCAAAAATCAAATCAGGTCGCCAAAAACTTTCTAATTCACATAAATCTCTTAGAGATTCACCACCTCCTCCGCAGAAAACAATAACGGGCATCCCTTCTAAAATAGAATTTTTTCGTAGATTAGCTAATACCGAGTGCACCGCGCCAACTTGGGCTAGAGCTATACCATTTTTTATTGCCTGCGACGTAGTTTTACCTGGCAGAATCTTTTGCTCGTCAAAACTATTTTTATACTTTAGATTTGCGGTATCGGCAACCAAAGCACGCTTCATTAAAATCTCTCCCGGAATTATATAACCTCCCAGATGAAAACCCTTCTGATTAACTATATCAATAGTTAAAGCGGTTCCGCTGTCTATAATAATAACATCTTGCTTGAACTCCACCCACGCAGCTACAAGTGCTAGCCATCGATCTATACCAAGTTCAGATGAATCGCTATAAGCATTTTTGACACCAACTAATTCATCAGTAGAGGTAGAAAACCAAGGAATCTTGCCAAATACTTCAAATAATTTAACTGAAGCAAGACTATTAAAATCCGATGATGCTACGCTTGCTATTAAGATTTTATCTACCTCAATAACATCCTCTTGAATCTCGTTTAACCAATAGTTGTTAGTGACCGCTGCACATCCTCGGCTACTAGCCATACCTGACACTACTACACGCCACTTTAAAAAGGTATTTCCAATATCTATTTGCAGCGCGCTCATTTGGCACACTCCCTCAGAGAAACATCACCTGCTGTTATATAGAGCAAATCCTCTGGCGTTTCTAAAATGAGTCTACCATTAGAATCTACTCCTCTGGAAATGCCAGTCTGTATTTGATTATTTGAAACTATCTGAATATTTTTACCTATGCATGAATCTCGGGCATTCCAAGAATTCTGCCAGCAAACAAAGCCCTTCTCCGGGTAAAAAGCAAAAAAGTCAATCAAACGGTTTATAAGCATAGCGAGGAGTTCGTTGCGTGAAGGGGGAGATTGGCCTCTAATGGAAGAGAGATCCGTCCAGGGTCTTCCAATAGCTGAACCCGCTGTTACAGACATGGAAATATTAATCCCTATACCTGTGATAATTCTTAACGAAGACCTACTATCACCAATAAGTTCGACTAAAATGCCTGCTAACTTGGCACCATCATAAAGGATATCATTTGGCCACTTGAGCTTTAGATTCGAATAGCCAAAGTCAGCCAATACGTTCAATATGACAATACCAATTGCTAAGCTTAGTCCTTCAATTTTGTTGCTCGGAACCTTATATTCCCACGAAAGAGATAAATAGATATTCTTCGATAATGGACTATGCCAAACCTTGCCCGAACGCCCCCTGCCAGCCGTTTGCTGCTTGGCTACACATACTAAAACTGGTCCATTGCCTTCATTAAGCTCCCTGATAAGCAGTGAATTAGTGGAGTCAACTTCGTCAAGCACGATAAGCTTAGAGATGTGCTCAATTGAATTTGGAGAAAGCGCTTCCTTTATTGATCCATGGTTTAATAAATCACTCTGTTTCACGTAAAATCTCTTTCCAAGCGTTCTGATTTAAGTAAACGAAAAATTCAAAACCAATGTGTAGCTGTCGTAAAAAATATATTAACAGTACTAGGTTGTCTTTTTGAAAAATGATTTAGATTAAATCATTTTGATCAAATAAAGAATTATTTTGCCAGGAAGAACTTTTCATGGATACGGATCCAGAAAAATATCGGGATTTTCCAGCCTCTGACCAGGTTTATCATAAACTTATCGAGTCCTCCATCGGTCCAATCGAGTTAGTAGCTAATCCTAACGCACTAATTCAAGTCAGATTAGGAGCCGATAGGATCTCAACAGAAGAGAGGAAAGTTTTTAAGAATAGACTTTTATCCCAAGCAGAAAAAGAGTTGCTAGATTATTTAAATGGGAAGCTCACTGTTTTTACCATTCCAATCTTGTTGACCGGAACAGCCTTCCAGCTTGCTGTTTGGAAGCAATTAACACTGATTCCATATGGCGAAACAATTAGCTACTCAGCGATAGCAAAACATATAGGTCATAGCAGAGCTTCTCGCGCGGTAGGACAGGCAAATGGAAGAAATAGACTTCCGATAATCATTCCATGCCATCGTGTAATTCTCTCCGATGGAGAAATTGGCGGGTACTCTGCCGGAATAGAAATAAAAACCCACCTCATAAATCTAGAAAATAGACGCTTAAATTTATGCGTTTAAATCTGGGATCATTTCATCTTTGATTCTGTCTATTTCATCCAAAATATTAGATTGCTGATTTTTTAATTTCTGCAAAGAAACCTGATTAAACTCTGACCCCGCATACAGCTCTCTAATCAGGATATCTATATCTTGGAGCCTCTTTCTTAGCTCAACAAGCTTAGAAGCGGAACTTTTTTTTTCCAAGGCATCTCCGAAAAGTGCTGAAAAGCCATCATTGGAGTCATTCATATTATTTTTTCCTATGTTGCTTCTACTATGCTCCTACTAGGAGAAGAGAACAAGTCTCTCAAAAACTAACTAGTATAGTTGATAAAAAAATCGATAGATTTTGATTGAACAGAGTTACTAGAATCTTTAACAGCTATGAATGGCTCGCTTATAAGGTTTTGACGAAAATTGTATTTAAGTGGCAAACCGTCCAACCCGACGAGCATTCCTCCGGCAGCGTGTAGTATAGCGTCTCCAGCAGCGACGTCCCATTCGCTACAAGGGGAAAACCGTGGATAAACATCTCCAACCCCATCTACTAATTTTATAAATTTTAATGCCGCACCAAATTTAAGCAGATTAAATTTTATAAAATTTCTATCGAGCCAATCTAAATAATCATCAAATACCAAACCTCTATTGCCACGGCTTGATAAAATCGAGATGGTTTTTTTAGTGGCTGATCGATTTTCTATTTCTAAGGAATCGCTAATGAGATCCCCTCCGCTGATACGCCAGACCCCTTCTCCTACTACCCCTGCGTAACACACCTGCTGTAAAGGTTGATAGATGATACCCAAAATCGGTCTTCCAAGCTCAACCAAAGCAAGGTTAATGGTGAACTCTCCTGTTTTATTTAAGAACTCGCGAGTTCCATCTAGCGGATCTACTAACCATAGCCTCTTCCAGTCCAACCTATTCTCAAGCTCCTTGTCAGTAGACTCCTCTGATAGGACTGGGATATCTGGACAGATAGAATATAAACCTGTCAACAACATAGAATGAGCATTTAAATCTACTTGCGTCAAAGGAGTTCCATCTTTTTTCGTCATAGATCGCTCAGAATTTGAATTCTCATAACAGTGGCAAATATACAGACCGACTTTTCGACAGAGTTTTGTCAAAGCATCAATTAAGGACAAGTGATCATAAAAATTCATAGCATATAGATGATATCATTAGCCGAGAGGTGTGAGAGCTTGAATTATTTATGAAGTACGTATTATTAGATTGATGAAGAAACAGATATTAAACTGGAAGACTATAGATATTGTCCTGCTAGACTTAGATGGAACTCTTTTAGATCTAAATTTTGATAATTATTTTTGGAGCTATTTTCTCCCTAAAGAATACTCTAAAGTTTTTTCAGTACCTGAAGATCAAGCTGATTTGTTTATAAAAAAATCACTTGCTGAGAAATCAGGAACCTTAGAGTGGTATGATGTCGACTACTGGTCGGATCGTTTTGATTTAGATCTTATAGAAATGAAGAAGAGAATTTCTATAAAAATTTCTGAGAGGCCAAATGCAATAGAGTTTTTAAATACAGTTTGTAAATGCGGTAAGAAACTTATAATGGTCACCAACGCGCACAGAAAAACCCTCCAAATAAAGATGGAACAAGTGGATTTATCAAAATGGTTCGACGACATTGTCATCTCACATGAACTAAAAGCACCCAAAGAAAGCGATCTGTTCTGGCAAAGGTTAGAATCCATTTATCACTTTAACCTCGAGCGAACAGTCCTAATTGATGATAATGAGGATGTCCTCTCCACAGCCTATAATTATGGACTTGTAAACTTAATCACCATTGCTAAGCCTGACAGCGAAGAGCCAAAGAGGATGCATTGTAAATTTACCGCCATAAATAATTTCTCCGAAATAATGCCTCATTGAGGAATCTTAATGCCCTGCAACACCGAATTTGAAAAAGCCCGCCTGGACAGATGGCTCTGGGCTGCTAGATTTTTTAAGACACGGAATTTAGCAAAAACTGCTATTGAGGGGGGGAAAGTAAAAGTCGGTGGCCGAAGGGTAAAAGCGTCATATAACCTAAAAGTTGGAGAATTATTGAAGATACCACGTGGTTGGGAAGATATTGAAGTCTCTGTTCTAAAACTCTCAGTTAAAAGAACAGGGGCTTCTGAAGCCCAGAATCTCTATAAAGAGACCGATGCAAGTATATCTCTCCGGGGTAGCCGAAATACAGCGAGAAAATTAGCAAGTAATATCACTTTCAAATCATTTGAAAAACCTGATAAAAAAACCCGAAAAGAGATTCAGCGCTTGAAGAGAAATCAATAACTGTTCTCGCAAACTGTAAAAATAGTTGAAGCAAGAGCGGAAATGTTTGGTTCGATTGCTAAGCAATTACTGGCGATCAAACACAAATGAGGTAAACTCTCAGCATGCTTACTAAAATTCCTACTTCTCGTCCCTCCACTCCGATATTGGATTCAATAAATAGTGGTGGCAAGGCACGGGATCTTTCAGAGTCAGCGCTTTTAGAGCTTTGTACTGAGCTGAGGGAGTTCTTGATGTACTCCGTCGGCAAAACCGGAGGTCATTTTGGAGCGGGATTGGGCGTAATAGAGCTCACGGTTGCGCTTCACCATGTATTAGATACGCCCGAGGACCGCATAGTTTGGGATGTTGGTCACCAAACTTATCCGCACAAAATTCTGACTGGAAGGATGGATAAAATGAGTAGCATACGCCAAGCAGGGGGGCTCTCTGGCTTCCCGAAGCGGAGCGAGAGCGTATACGACACCTTTGGAGTAGGACATTCTTCTACCAGCATTTCCGCAGCCATGGGAATGGCGTTAGGTAATAAGCATCGTGGTAATAATCGTAGAGTAGTGGCAATTATTGGCGATGGAGCGATTACTGGGGGAATGGCGTTTGAGGCATTGGCACACGCAGGCGATCAAAGGCCAGACATGCTTGTTATATTGAATGATAATCAGATGTCGATTGGCCACAATCGAGGAGGGTTAGCCACCTATTTTGCCAAAATTTGGGCAAGTAAAACCTACATAAGCCTTAGAGAGGGCTCCAAAAAAATCCTCAAAAGAATAAAACCTGCGTGGGACCTTGCAAAGCTTACTGAGGAACATATGAAAGGCATGGTTGCCCCAGGCACCCTTTTTGAAGAACTTGGTTGGCATTATATTGGTCCTTTCGATGGCCATGATCTTCCCCAGCTAGTACAAACAATAGACAATATGTCGAAACTTAAAGGTCCGCAAATCTTGCACATAAGAACCGTCAAGGGCAAGGGATTTCAGGCTGCAGAAGATGACCCAGTAGGTTATCACGCAATGAATAAAATCGAAGTTCTCCCACAACCTAGTGTTAGCGACAAAAACTTAAGCGTTAAATCCCCAAAGTACTCTGACGTATTTGGGGAATGGCTATGTGAGGCAGCAGAGAGAGATCCGCGCCTGGTAGCTATTACCCCTGCAATGTGTGAGGGCTCGGGTATGGTTAAATTTGCAAATAAATATCCAAAACAATATTACGATGTAGCGATTGCGGAGCAGCACGCTGTGACCTTGGCAGCGGGACTCGCCTGCGAGGGGCTCAAACCCGTTGTGGCGATTTACTCTACGTTTCTTCAACGCGGCTACGATCAATTTATACACGATGTGGCCATTCAAAATCTAGATGTGACCTTTGCAATAGACCGAGCTGGCTTGGTCGGCCAAGATGGCCCCACTCACCATGGAGCATTCGATTTAGCCTATCTCCGCTGTATTCCAAACGTGGTGATTGGGGCTCCATCAAATGAAAGCATCTGTCGAAAAATGCTTTTTGCATGTTATCAACACGAGGGGCCCGCTGCAGTACGTTACCCAAGAGGATCAGGTATTGGTGTAGAAATTACAAAGGAAATTGAGAGCTGCAAGATTGGAGAAGCAGAAGTTCTGCGGGAGGGAGAAAAAACTGCAATCTTAAGCTTTGGAACAACCTTATCGGAAGCATTGATAGCAGGGGATAGGACTAACGCTACTGTGGTTGATATGAAATGGGTTAAACCACTTGATACTGAACTGATTAAAAAAATAGCGGCAAATTATGAGAAAATTGTGACTATAGAGGATGGTTCAATTGCGGGAGGAGCCGGCAGCGGAGTAAACGAGGAACTTAACCGAGCAGGCATTACATTGCGCGTAATTAACCTTGGAATCCCCGATCGATTTGTTGATCATGCGGGACAGGATGAACAACATACAATTTGCGGTATGGATGCAAAAGCTATTACTTTAGCAATAAATGGATCGGAAGAAGCTGCTTCAAAAGATCAACCTAATGCTGGATCAGTCGCAAAATTCCCAGGAACTAAATAAATAATTTACTGCTAACGAGAAAGTTAATGTTTAAAAGTGATCAGGGTGGTTAAAGAATGGAGGACAAATCCTTACCAATCGATATTAATAAAGCACTCAATGAACTAGAAGAAATTGTTGAGAATATAGAAGATTCAAATCTCTCTCTCGACGACTCTCTTAAGGAATTTGAGAGAGGCATAGAACTAGTAAAAACAGCGCAGAAAATCTTACTTCAAGCAGAGCAAAAAGTCGCTCTATTGGTAGAGGGGGTAAACGGAGAACCTGAAAAAAGAGAAATGCCGTTACAAGAGGATATCATGGAGGGTGAATAGATCGGACAATAGCGACTTTATACTATTAAAAAAATATGCCGATCGCTGTAATGCCAGTCTCAGCTCTTTGGCGGTTGAGGGTTTAGATAATGAATCGGATCTTTCTGACTTGAAGGACCCGATCCTCTATGTGATGAAAGACGGCGGTAAGCGAATTCGACCAGCTTTGACTTTTGCTGCCGCAGAAACAATTGGTCTAAAAGATAACGATGAACGCCAGAGGGCTCTTGATTACGTTGCTTGTGCAATAGAACTCCTTCACTCCTATTCTTTAATTCATGATGATCTTCCAGCAATGGATGACGATGATTTACGACGGGGAAAACCGACTCTCCATAAGGTCTACAATGACGCTATAGCAATACTGGTGGGCGACGGCCTTCAAGCAAGGGCATTCGAATTAATCGCTACCGCAGAAAATATATCCGCTGATCAGTGCTTGGCAATTTCAAGGTTTGTGAGTAAGGCAGTAGGATTACGAGGTATGGTGGGAGGTCAATTTATCGATATAGAGGCAACGGGACAACCGTTAACTGTGCAAAAGCTTAAATCGATGCACAATTTAAAGACAGGGGCTTTGCTTACGGCATCCGTTATGGCGGGAGGTCTAACTGCCTCGGCTACCAAGGAAGAATTAACCCTCTTAGAAAACTTCGGCGGTCACATTGGATTGGCTTTTCAAGTTACTGACGACATACTCGATGTAGAAGGGACTTCAAAGACTCTAGGCAAAACTCCTGGAAAAGATGCCAAAGAAAACAAACCTACCTACGTAAATCTTTTGGGAATGCATAATGCCAAGCGGGTTGCCTCAGAATCGTTCGAGGAAGCACTACTCGCATTAACTTCCTTTGGAAGGTCAGCGGACGCACTCCGAAAATTAGCCAAGCTCATAGTACATAGGAAAAAATAAGCTCCGATAGCTAGAAGAAAAAATGATTAGCCGAATTTAGTAATACGCAGCCTAATAACCCGGCCACTGCATCATCTAACATTATTCCAATCCCTCCTTTAATGCGCGAATCTATCAAACTAATCGGCCAAGGTTTGAGTATATCTAATATCCTGAAAATCACTATTCCCGCCATTAGCCACTCAATCCCATGAGGCAAGCTAAACATGGTGATCCATAAACCTACAAATTCATCCCATACGATACTAGGGTGATCAGATATCTTTAGCTTCCTAGTCAGTTCTCTACAAACATACACCCCTAACAAAAAAGCGATCATTACAATAAATAAATATTCAAGAGGTTGTCTTGTTGCCAAAAAGCTAAGATAGAATGGTGCCGCCGCGATAGTACCGCAAGTGCCAGGAGCCCATCGGGACAAACCACTTCCCAATCCTAGAGCCAGAAGATATCTTGGATCTAGAAGTAATCTTGGAGAGGGATAAGCATTATCGTTGTTTGACATATTTTTTTTCAAAAACATTTACAGTAATGGTTAGTATCACCCAATTAAAAATGTCTATAGCCTTTTCTCGAACCGGTGATTTCAACACCATCGCAGCTCACCCCATTACCAGAAGTGGTAAAGCCAATAACCGTACAGCCACTAGGTGCGGTTTTATTAGCAGGCATAGTGAAGCAAAGTTCGTAGTCATCACCTCCAGAAAGTGCCCACTCCAGAACTTGCTGACTATTTTCTAGTTTAGACAAGGCAGGAGATAAAGGTATTTTCCTAGCGTCTATTTTTATGGATAAACTACTTGCTGAAGCAATATGACCGACGTCTGCAAGTAAACCATCAGAGATATCTATCGCTGCCGAAGCTATTTTAAGTAAGCTAGACGCTAAATCTAACCTAGATTCCGGTCTAAAAAATCGTCTCGCCAAAAATTCTCTGTCTGCCTGGTCCGGCTCCCACTCATTATTCAAAAAAGCGAGACCGGCTGCTGCATCACCGAGTGTTCCAGACACTAATACTGTCTCCCCCGGCCTCGCACCCGAACGCAGTAGTCCATGATTAGCTGGAAGACTGCCATAAACAGTTACGGTAATACTCAAAGGACCTGCCGTCAGATCACCACCAACTAGTGGTAAAGAAAAACATTGGACCGCTTGTGCTAAGCCTTGCGTGAAATCTTCCAACCAAGCTGTATCTATAACTGGCAACGAAACTGATAAAACAGAAGCAAGCGGTTGCGCACCCATCGCAGCCAAGTCACTAGCAGATGTTGCTATAGCTCTATACGCTATATCATCACCGTCGCTTCCAAATGGAAAATGAGAACCTTCGATCAGAGTGTCACTGGAAGTCGCTAATTCTTCACCTATTGGTAATCGCAAAACTGCGCAATCATCACCTGGACCAATTACAGTCGCTGCACCATGGCTTAAGCCAAAAAAATAGTCTTTAATTACAGAAAATTCATCGAGCGACTCCATAATTAAGTTGTCATTTCATCCGATCGAAGTAGACGTGCCACCTCGTCTAGAACACCATTGATATACCTATAGCTTTCAGTGGCACCAAATTTCTTCGCTAAAGCTACTGATTCACTTATTACAACTTTATATGGGATATCTGGGCGCTTCTCCAATTCAAATGTCCCCAAGCGCAGTACAGATCGTTCTATTGGATCAAGCTCATCTAATTTCCTATCTAAAATAGGCAACAAAACTGCCTCCAGGTGGTCGACATCTGAGGGAATAGAATTTAATAAGATAGTGAAATACTCGATATCGACATTTTTAAAATCATAGTCACTACAGAATTCTGAAACTATTGCTTGTGGATCACCACCGACCATATGCCATTTATATAGCGCTTGAACTCCATAGTGCCGGGCTTTTCTGCGTCGTGCGGCTAACTGATTTTGAATACGCACTAGATATCTCAGTAAGCTTGATATTTCAACAAATGAACCATCTCAAGTGCTACCAAGGCAGCTTCAGCCCCTTTATTATCTCCATCACAATTGGATCTTTCTAGTGCCTGCTCCACAGAGTTCACGGTGAGCACCCCGTTACTTATAGGTATTTCAGTTTTAAGTGAGACTTGGATAATTCCATTTGTACATCCGTTAGCAACATGCTCAAAGTGAGGAGTATCACCTCTTATGATGACCCCCAATGCCAAGACCGCTGCTACGCCCCCCATATTTATTACCTGTTGGCATATTAGAGGGATTTCAAAGGCACCGGGCACTCGAATGAGCCGTATTTTTTTCTCGTCGATCCCTTGAAGTGAAAGCTCGTTGATCGCTCCCTCAACCAGCTTTAGAACAATATCATCATTCCAACGACTAGCTACAATTACAAAATCTCCCTCGCTACCCGACAAATCTATATCCAACTTTTCAATACCACCAGTTTTCATAACAAGTAAATCCTAATCAATATTTGGAGATAAAAAATCCACGACCTCCAGATCAAATCCCGAAAGCGCATTATACTTGATCGGTGCACCCAGAAGACAGATTTTACCAACTCCTAAATCACGAAGTATTTGAGCTCCGAGACCAATATTTTTTGATGACCCTATATGTATAGAATCGTCGAAATCATTGAGACCAAGAGACAAATCTACATTCGAAAGAAGTTGTTGTTCAGATTCTTGTGCATCTACAAGAACAACTACTCCACCAGAGGATTCAGACATATATTTAAGTGCTTGTATAAAGCTCCAACTTCTAGAGGATAATGACCTGCAACTTATAAGATCACGCATCGTGGACCGCACATGCACCCGAACCGAAGTAGCCATTTCAGCCGATATATTCCCCTTCCAAAGAGCGATATGAGTACCTCCAGCTACATTATCTTTGTACACACGGAGATTGAATTTTCCAAAGAGAGTCTCTATTTCTCCTGTTCGTATCCTTTGAATAGTATGCTCAGTTCTTAAACGGAAATTTATTAAATCTACTATTGAACCTATTTTTAATTGGTGCTTAATAGCAAACTCAGATAATTCAATGTTATTAGCTAACTCTCCATCAGATGTTAGAATGTCTGATATTACCGCTGCCGGAGGAAGTCCGGATAAGCCCGCATAATCTGATGCGGCCTCTGTAAGACCTGCTCGCATGAGGACGCCACCTGAAGCAACCATCAATGGAAAAATATGTCCCGGCTGAACAATATCAGCCGCAGTAGCATAGTTGGCAACTGCTGTCTTTATAGTATGAGCTCGGTCTGCTGCAGATATACCTGTATCAATACCTTTGGCCGCCTCAATTGAAGTAGTGAAATTTGGTTTTTTATCTGACCCACCAAGAACCA
>MDTB01170097.1_pt1 | contig 11617 bp, 14 predicted proteins | sample 811161 | NCBI WGS metagenome assembly MDTB01 (sample SAMN05326650, study PRJNA326480) | marine metagenome | isolation source: seawater | place: Mediterranean Sea | collected 2009
CTCAAAATTATTATTTGTATTAGTGAAAGATCATCCATCTATTTTCTTGTAATCAAGCTCTTTTATATAATTTGGATAGTTGGATTCTAAGGCGTTTCCGACGTTATTTAGCATCATTTCTAGGATATTGCTTGCAATTTCACTTTCTTCTAGCTGTTTTACGTTATTTAGCTCAGGAATTTCGCTTGAACAGCTTACAAAATCATGGTTGTCTGGAATTTCTTTTAAGTTTTTGCAATACATCTCTTTTTCATTAACTTTATAGAAATAATCATTTTTATTTCCTTTTATAACTGGAGTCATTGAATCATTATTCCACTTTAGTGCTGAAAGGTTAGAAAATGCGTAAAAATCACAGTTTGTAACTAATTTAATAGTGTCTAAGAAGGTATACGCTAGCCTAGCCCCTGTATATGAGCCAGGACCCGCTGCATAAGCTGCAGAATTCAAGTTTTCAAAGCTAAAATTAGGAATTTTATCTTTTATTTTGTTTATTTTTTCTATCCAATCATTTTTTTTATCTCTTTCTTCATTATGGAAAGAAAAATAGTGCTTCTTATTGTTGTAATGAATAGCAAGATAATGCGTATCTTTTGTTAAGTCTATAACCAGAATATTCAATGCGAAATGACTTTCCGTATATCTTCTGTGACCTCTTCCAGGGTTTTAGAAGCATCGATTTCGTAAAAACTTATATCTTTCTGCCTATAAAAGCTTAAAAGTGGCTCAGTCTCATCATAATAGACCTCAAGACGCTTTTTTATGACATCAGGATGATCATCTTCTCTTTGTATAAGAGTTTCACCGGTTAAATCGTCTTTTCCTTCGACTTTTGGTGGGTTGTGAGCAATATGGTATGACCTTCCGGACGGTAAATGCACTCTTCTTCCTGACATTCTCTCAATTATCTCTTTTTCAGATATTTTCAAGAATAAAATTAGGTTTATTTCGACTTTAGCTTCATCTAGTGCCTTTGCTTGATCTAGGTTTCTTGGAAAACCATCAAGCAAAAAGCCATTTTCACAATCACTTTGGCTAATTCTTTCCACCAGCATCTGAATTATTATGTCATCTGGCACTAATTTTCCTGTGGATAAATATTCTTGTACTTTTTTGCCTAGATCTGTTTCTGCTCGACTAACCTCTCTCATCATTGCTCCAGTTGAAACATTTGCAATTCCCTGCTCTCTCTGAATTATCTCAGCTTGCGTTCCCTTTCCAGCGCCAGGCATCCCTAAAAGTATCAAATTCATTTTTCTAGAACTATAAAAGACAGAGTATAGCTATCTGTATTTGTGATTGATAGATGGCAATCTAAATCTTTCAGGCTACTTGAAATTAGTCTTGGCTTTCCAAGATCATCTTTTTGAAGCGTGATATCAGGGGGGTATATACCTCTAAAGCCAGTGCCAAGAGCCTTAACAAGAGCTTCTTTTGCAGCAAAAGAAGAGCACAAGAAGTTTATTTTTTTTCCTTCTGATAATGTGTAAAAAGTTTCTTGTTCTTCAGTGGAAAGAATTTTCTTTAAAAATTTTTCCTCATATCTAGAATAAATATTTTTAATTTTTTCTTTGTGGATTAAATCTGTGCCAATACCTAAGATCATTTAAAAAAAACTCTACTTTTTATATTTAATTCTTCAAAATAGTATTCAATAGCTTTTCTGTTTACTTCCTTACTCAGCTTTAGTGCTTCAGGAGAAAAGTTTCTATTGCCTATATCTATAATAATTTTACCATCATAGCCTTCATTACTCTCTCTAAATCCACTTTGAGGGCTATATTTATAATTTTTTTCAGTGCTTATCTCTTCGCCTGAATCAAGATCATTAAAAAAATCAATTTGATAACCAAGATTTGCCAGAATATCTAATTCAAAATTTCTTAATATTGGTTCGACATCATCCTTTGTTTTTAATTCCTCGATACATTCTCTATAAAATTTAAATAGTTCTTCAGATTCATCAGAATGCACTAACAAAAAATTCATTAGCTCATTGACATAAAAAGCTGAATATAAACTCTCCTTATTAAAAAAATCTTTGTAAGGGTCAGCTGCTTCAGCAAGACACAGTGTCTTCAAATCACTCTTGCCTCTAAAATCAATATTTAGCAGCTGAAATGGCTCAAGATGGCCAGAAAATTTTGATTTTTTTCTTTTTGCACCTTTAGCTACAGCACTTATTTTTCCTGCATCTCTACATAAAAAGGTAACAATCAAACTGGTCTCTTTGTAGGGTCTAGAGTGAATAACGAATGCTTCTTGTATATTAGATTGCATTAATTTTTAATTCCGAAACTTTCAAGAGTCACAGGATCATTAATCCAATTCTTCTTGACCTTGCACCATAGACTTAAAAAAACTTTCTTTTTGTATTTCTCTTCTAAATCAATTCGAGCTTTTGTACCAATAGATTTAATCTTTGCTCCTTCTTCACCTATGACTATTTTTTTTTGGCTCTCTTTAGCAACATATATAGTTGCGTCTAAATTTATTTGATTATGCTGGTCTTCAAATACATCTAAGACTACTGCTGTTTGATATGGAAGCTCATCTCCTAGCATCCTGATAACTTTTTCTCTTATTGTTTCAGTTATTTCAAATGTTTGACTCTGGAAATCAAAACCCTCCTCTGGGTAGAAAAAATCGTTTTCTGGCATAAGTTTTTCTAGCTCATCTTGAACAATATCTAAGCCTTCATTTTTTTTTGAAGATATTGGAATAATGCTGTCAAAACCTTCTTCTAAAAAAGTTTTTTCAACAAACGGAAATAATTCATTCTTATTTTTAAGAAGATCTATTTTATTAATTAGTAGTACTTTTTTTGCTTTTGAGCTATTAACTATTTCTAGTGTCTCTTTATCGACATCATCAAATTTTGTGCCTGAGACCATGAAGAGAACTACATCAACATCATGAATGACCTCTTTTGGTTTCTTTCTGAGAATTTTATTAATCGTTTTTTCTGTTTTCTTGTGAGTTCCAGGTGTGTCGATGAATATGGTCTGACAATTTTCTGTTGACTTTACAGCGTAGATATTTGATCTGGTAGTTTGAGACTTTTTCGATGTAATTGATACCTTTTTGTCTAAAAAATTATTCAGGAAAGTAGATTTTCCGACATTGGTTTTGCCAATAATTGTTGCATAACCACATCTTTTCATTATTTTACTTTGCCTGCCCTAGAAAAGTTTGGCCATTCACCTGATCTCCATGAAAGCCATATAAAATCAGCTCTTCCCCATATTGATCCTTCTGCAATAACCCCCCAAGCTCTGCTATCGTTAGAATTATCTCTATTGTCTCCAACCACAAAATACATCCCTTCTGGAATTATCCAGTCTCCATTAACTGCTGTTCTTTGCATATGTCGTATTAGATATTTATCTTTATTATTATTTTCGGTAAATAATTCTGCTCCAAATGCATCTTTTTCAACAAAATCTTGTTTAAGAATTTCTCCGTTAATATAGAGATTTTTATTTATATAACTAATCTTATCTCCACCTTTTGCGATAACACGCTTCACAAATGGAACTGTAGGTTTATGTGGTGGAAAAAATACTACTATTTCTCCTACTTCGGGCCCTTTAGATAAAACTTTTTCTCTACCTGTAAATGGCACTTCTAATCCATACGCATTTCTATTAACTAAAACAAAGTCACCAACTTCAAGATTAGGTTTCATTGAGCCAGATGGTATCTGCCATGGTTCATAAACATAACCTCTAATAAAAAAGACTAGAAAAATACTAAGAAACCAACCTCTACTTTCTTTAATAATCTCTTTGTGTCCTTTCACTAAAGAGAAGATCAAAATTCCTAACGAAAAGATGCTATAAAAGGCTAGTAGATCTCCGATATTCCATTGCCTTACAAACAAAATACCTATGACTAGGATTGAAATAAAAAGGCCAAACCTTTGAATCCATCGATGGGCTCTTTCTGAAAAGTTTCCAGTGACTATAGACCAATACCAATGAATCACAATTCCACAGATTAATAAATTTAAAAAAATAAAAACTGGTAAATTTGAAATAGGTTGAATGATATTAAAAAAAGTACTCATTTATTTTTTTCTGTAGAAAGGAAGCTTAAAAATGCTTCCTGAGGTAAAGCAACTTTACCAATTTGTTTCATTTTCTTTTTACCTGCTTTTTGTTTTTCAAGAAGTTTCTTCTTCCTGGTTACATCTCCACCATATAGTTTAGCAGTAACATTCTTTCTGAAGGCCTTAACACTTTCTCTGGCTATTATTTTGCTTCCCAGCATAATTTGGATTGGAATTTCAAACATTTGTCTTGGAATAACTTCTCTAAGCCTTCTAGCAATGTCTCTTCCTTTTCTTTGTGCATCAGATCTATGCATAATTGATGATAGGGAATCAACAACCAAACCATTTACAGCAACATCCACTTTTACTAAGTCCGCTTTTTGATATCTATCAAAAACAAAGTCAACTGAAGCATAGCCCTGGCTTTTTGACTTAAGTAAATCGAAGAAGTCCATAACTATTTCAGATAGAGGCATCTCAAAAATAATTGATACTTGTCCGCCTAAATATTGAAGATCTTTTTGAACTCCTCTTTTAGCAATAGCCAATTCAATGACATCACCCACATATTTGTCAGGACATAATATGGTAGATCTAATTATTGGCTCACGAATCTCATCAATCTCATTTGTAGTTGGTAACTCTGCAGGAGAACTAATGGACGATTCTTCTCCATTTGTTCTTAGAATTTCATAGGCAACACTTGGTGCTGTAGTGATCAAATCTAAATTATATTCACGCTCTAGTCTTTCTTTAACTACTTCCATATGTAGAGTACCTAGAAAGCCACACCTAAAACCGCTGCCTAAAATTTCTGAATTTTCAGGCTCAAAAACTAAAGATGCATCATTTAGATTTAATTTTTGCAAAGCCTCTCGAAAAGTTTGGTAATCGTTTGATTCTATAGGGAAAAAGGAAGCAAAAACTTGAGGTTTTACCTCCTCAAAACCATCCAGTTGGTCTGTATCTGGATGTTTCGCTGAGATAAGGGTGTCGCCTACGGGAACTGATTTTAAATCTTTTACATTCGCTACTAGATAGCCAACTTCGCCTTGAGACAGTTTATCAAAAGCTACTTTTTTGGGAGTAAATTTACCAATAGACTCTGCTGTAAATGTTTGTCCTGTTGATTTAACAATAAACTTTTCCCCTTTTGTTAATTCACCGCTAAAGATTCTTATCAAAGATATAACGCCTAGAAAATTGTCGTACCAAGAATCGATAATTAAAGCTTGAAGATTTTTTTCATCCGAGCTTTTTGGCGAAGGTATTTTATGTGCAATTTGTTTCATAAGTTCATCTAGTCCTGTTCCATCTTTAGCACTTACAGATAGAGCTTCAGATGCATCAATTCCAATGATTTCTTCTATTTCTTTTTTGACTCTTTCAGGTTCTGCTTGAGGTAAATCAACCTTATTAATTACAGGTATAACCTCGAGACCAAGATCAATTGCTTTATAACAGGTAGATAGTGTTTGAGCTTCTACTCCTTGCGACCCATCTACTACTAATAAAGCCCCTTCACATGCTGCAAGTGACCTTGAAACTTCATAAGAGAAATCAACATGGCCAGGTGTGTCTATCAAATTAAATAAATACTCTTTGTCGTCTTTATAATTAAGAGCAACCGATTGTGCTTTTATTGTAATTCCTCTTTCTCTCTCTAATTCTAGTGTATCGAGAACTTGAGATTTCATTTCTCTTTTTGATAGACCTCCGCAGAATTCTATTATTCGATCTGACAGAGTAGATTTCCCATGATCAATATGGGCAATTATTGAAAAATTTCTAATCTTATTCAATTTCTACAGGCTCAAATATATTGGTTCCTTCTCGGATACCAATTATAAGAATTATGTCGCCTGTATCAAACGATTTAAGTGAACTCTCGAAATCTTCGATTGAATTAATCTCGAATGAGGTATTGCCAGATTTTATTGTTGTGATTATGTCGCCTCTGAAAATTATTCCATATGCTGGAGAACTTGGCATTACTTGTAGTACTCTTACTCCCTCATTCTGTTCTTGTTGCTGCTCTTCATCGAATAGCTCTCCCAGCTTTAAACCTAGCGGATAATCTGGATCTACTGATTCATTGATTGGCTGTTCTTCAACATCCCTTGAAGGCAATTCTCCTATTTTTAAAACCTGAGTTATGTATCTTCCATCTCTAAAAAGTTTTACTTTTACCATTGCTCCTGGTTTAGTTCTGCCAACTGTATGTTGTAAATCTTTAAAGTAAACTATTTCCTTATCATTTAAAGATACAATTACATCTCCAGGTTTTATTCCTCCCTTTTCTGCAGATTGTCCTTTAACAACAGTTCTAACGAGTGCTCCAATTGGTTTATCCATACCCAAAGCTTCAGCTAAATCACTTGATACCTCTCCCCCTTGGACGCCTAAATATCCCCTTGCTACTTTTCCTGATTCTTTAAGTTGTTCAACAACCTCCATCGCAACATTCATTGGGATTGCAAAAGCAAGGCCTTCATTTCCTCCAGATCTTGAATATATTTGTGAATTAATTCCAATCACTTCACCTTTTAAGTTAAAAAGAGGTCCGCCCGAATTGCCTCTGTTGACTGCTGCATCTGTCTGAATATATGGAACATAATCACCAATACCTTGCCCGGTAGAAGTTCCTCTTCCTGTGGCACTAATAATTCCAAAGGTAACTGAGAAATCAAAGTTATATGGTGAACCAATTGCAATAACTCCATCACCCTGTTCCATACTGTCAGAGTTACCAATTTTTACTGGAATGAAATTATCAGAGCTGATTTTCAAAAGTGCAATGTCACTCAATTCGTCTGTACCCACTATTTCAGCTTTAAACTCTCTTCTATCAAGAAATCTAACTATTACTTCTTGAGCTCCCTGCACAACATGATAGTTAGTGAGAATATAGCCATCGTCAGATAAAACAAAACCTGAGCCTGTGCTTTTTGCTTCTCTTTCAGGCATTCTTTGTTCAGGAATTGGAAATCCAAATTCCCTAAAGAGCTCCTCAGGGAAGTTACCAAAAGACCTGGAAGACCCAGGAATTTTTCTAGTTGATTCAATGTTCACAACAGAATCAGATTGTTCCTTAACTAGATCCGAAAAATCAAAGTCATGTGACTGGACACTAAAAATCAAAAAGAATAATAATGCTATAAATTTTTTCATGAATTAAAACTATTTAACTGGCTCAATAGAATCGAGTATTTTCTTTCCAGATTCTACATCAATGTCGCCAAATATTGCTACTGTATGAGGTTTATCAGCATGAATATGAGTCTTCTTTATAAGAACAAAATTTCCTTTTCTATACACTCCATCTGGAAGATTCGAAGTATTGGGGTTGTTTATAAAAATTGAGAACCCCTTATTTGCTAATCTGTTTGTAAATTTGTTTCTAAGTCTTGGGTCACTATTGAAGCCAGATGGTATCCATTTAGGTTTATAAGCTACAGGCACGAGGTTAGAGGCTCCAGCTGGAGCATAGTGTCTCGACGCAAATTGTAGAATTTCATCATTTTTTATATTTTCTAGAGTCTGTTTAGCTTCAACTGAAGAAATAGCCTGAGCTAACAATAGGTTGCTGCTACTCTTTTCAGTATTAATATTGAGTGTTGTGCTAAGAATAGAATAACTAAGCAGAGCTCCAACAGAAAAGATGGTAATAGGAAGAACAATCTTTTGTGTAAATATACCCATAAGGTTTCCTAAAGAAAGGTTGGCTATTTGTGTTCTAAAACCAATTGGTTTCAATTCTTTTGATGTTTCACTTAGTTCTATCATTCTAAAATATAAATCCTTGAGTTCTGTGTTTCTGCTCATATCTTGCAAGAGAATTTTTACTTCATTTTGATCAAGCTCACCATCAATAAATGAAGATACACGCCTAAAATCTAAATCTGATATATTTTTCATAATTGTTCCTGTAAGTTCTCAATTAAATATTTCCTTGCTCTAAAGATTCGCGATCTAACTGTCCCAACAGGAACTCCAGTAATGTTCGCTATTTCTTCATAATTTTTTGAATCAACTTCGCACAAGACATATGCAGTCCTTTGTTCTTCTGGTACTTGGTCAAGCAAATTTTTAATAAGACTAGATAATTCTTTGCTTTCTAAATCTTTTTCGATGTTTTCTGAAGCAGTTAGGTTACTTTCAAACATCTCATCAATCTGATTTTCTCTTGATGAGTTAATTTTTGTTATTGCTAGATTAAACCCTATTCTATAAAGCCAGGTATAAAAATTAGAATTACCCTTAAAAGTATCAATTTTCTCCCATGCTCTCATGAAGGCTTGCTGAACAATGTCCTCAGTTTCATGATAATTTCTTAAAACTTTAAACAATGAATAATGCAGTCTGGTCTTAAAAGTAGTAAATAATATTTCAAATGCATTTGAGTCTCCCTTTTGAGAGAGCTCAACTAACTGCGGTATATTATCTTTCTTCATTGGTCTATTTGATATTTTTCAAAGCAATAAGTTCCATCATTTCACATATCTTTTAATATTTGGAAATCTTTTTTCAAAATTTAAATTATCCTTAAATATCAAGTCAAACATTTCTTGATCATTTAGATCTAATAGCTCTTCCAGTTCTTTCTTTTCATTTGAAGATAACTTTTCATAGTCGTCAATTATTTTATTTGCTATAAAAGTGGTTTCCTTCATACCTCTTCTTGCTTTAAAATTTAGTTTTTTATAAATAATGTCTTCTGTCATGATTAACTACTATCAATTAAAAAATTATACCGCTATAACCGTTAAAGGAGCTAATTCTAAAGAATTATTACAAGGGCAAGTAAGTTGTGATCTCAACGTGGAGAAAGATTACTATGATGGTCTTTTTTGCGATGAAAAAGGCTATGTAATAACAAATGCGACCATCTTATTCGATGAATATTATTACATTATTGTGAAGGATGAAGTGTCTGCCATCCTAATAAGCGAGTTAAAAAAATTTGGTCAATTCTTTGACTGTTCAATTGAAGAGGAAAAGAAAGATATTCTTGGACAAGAATTAAATGGAGAGCTTAAAAAGCTTTTTGGCAGAAAAGATATCTGTTTAAATTCTGAAGAATGGGATGAAATATGTATGTTAAATCTTTGTTTTGATATAGGTGAGGAAATGTCAGGTAAGTTTAGGGTTAATGAGCTTGGTTATGATATGAATAAGTATGTCTCCTATGATAAGGGCTGTTATAGAGGGCAGGAAATAATTGCACGCCTTACTTATCTTGGCAAAAAAACCAAAAAAGTAATTGTTTTCGACTCTAGTTTTGAAGAAATTACAAATGCAGAAAACAAGCCAATTGGCAAAAAGATATGTTCTTTACATTCTAAAGACAAAGAGTATTCACATTTTTTTGTCGAAAGCACCAATTATTTTTCAGAAGGAAAAAAAATTACTCCAGTGACCAATCAATGGGATCTAGACCTAGATCAGTAAGAATTTCATTAGCTATTGAGAAATGCTTGCATCCAAAAAACCCAGAATTTGCAGAGAATGGTGAAGGGTGTGGAGCCTCTAGAATATAGTTATCATCTCCAATTAGCTGTTTCTTTTGTTTTGCAAAATTACCCCAGAGCATAAAAATTACCTTTTTCTTTCTTTGAATTAATTGAACTGCCTTATCTGTAAATGTCTGCCAGCCTATTTGAGAATGAGAACCGGGTGTACTTTCTATTACAGTCAAAGAAGAATTTAACAGAAGGACACCCTGCTTTGCCCACTTAGTTAGGTTGCCAATTTGATTCTCTACACCCACATCATTCTTTACTTCTTTAAAAATATTTTTTAACGATGGCGGTAATTTTTGATTTTTATCAACAGAAAATGCAAGGCCATTAGCTGCACCTGGTGTATGGTAGGGATCTTGACCCAAAATAACTACTTTTACATTTTCATAAGAGCATAATTCAAATGCTTTAAAAAAATTCTTGGGCTCAGGGTAAATTTTTTTACCAGAATTATGATCAAGCAATAATGATTTTTTTATCCCTTTAAAATAATCTTTTTTTGTTTCTGACTCTATAAAATCAGTCCAGTTTTTTATGTCTGTCATAGAGTCAAAAATAACACATTTTTTTATCCACAGAAACTGTGGATAACTTTGGGGAAAACAACCCTTAGATTAACTAAAGCCCTTAAAAGAGAATGCTTTCAAAAGATTTGTATAAAAATTGATCAATATATATCAGACCAGTATATAAGAGGGTTTCAGAGAGCTAATGTGAACAAAATGTTACAGACTGTCAAAAAAAGCTTTAATTATGTAGGTGTGAAACTTGTTGTGAGAAAATCAATACTTTGACATAAAAAAAAGAGGGTTTTTTTAGTAGCAAAGCCTTGCATTTCTAACACCCTTGATTTTCTCTAGCTCACAGACAATTTGATCCTTAATTTCGTCATCTGTATCAATAATATTGCAGGCTAAATTACCTCTACTTTTATTAACAAATTCAGAAATATTAATTTTATTGTCTGCAAGACATTCCGCTATGTTACTTATCACTCCCGGTTCATTTTTGTTAGTTATAAATATTCTATGCTTGCCATGTTTTTCAGAAGAAATACTTGGATAATTCACGCTATTGATAATTTTTCCAATTTTTAAGAATTCAGATATTTGATCACACGCCATTACTGCACAGTTTATTTCACTTTCTTTTGTGCTTGCACCTAGATGAGGAAAAATTATCACATCCCTCTTAATATTAATTCTTTTTAGTAAATTTTTAGTAGGAAAATCTGTTACATATTTAAGCAGCATTCCATTTTCAAGTTGGTCTATTAGATCTTCTTCATGCACTATGCCGCCTCTAGAAAAATTAATTACAACTGAATCCTTATTTAAAAGATTTAGCTTGCCTTTATTTATGATCCCTTCGGTTGATGAATTTAGAGGAATATGTAGTGAAACATAATCTGCTTCCGCTAAGCAGCTTTCTATGGAGTCGCATTTCTCTAAACTACTTGGTAGGCCAAGAGCAACATCTACAGTTAAACCAGGGTCATATGCCTTTACTTTCATACCAAGATTAATTGCTTGTTCGGCAACCATAGACCCTATAGCTCCTAGGCCTATTATGCTGAGCTTTTTCCCTCTTATTTCTTCTCCAACAAATTCTTTTTTCATCCTCTCAATTTTTTTGCTTATCTCTTCATCATTCATATTTTCTGTATCTATGCTGTCTAAATTTTTATTTCCTGAGACAAAATCTCTTTTTGAAAGAATCAAAGAGCAAATAACCATTTCTTTAACTGCATTTGCATTTGCACCTGGAGTGTTAAAAACAACCACTCCTTTTTCTGAGCAATCATCTACATTTATGTTATTAGTTCCTGCACCAGCACGTGCAATCGCGTGAAGTGAATCGTCGATTACTAATGAATGTAAATTGTGACTTCTTAAAACTATACCTGAAACTTCATTTTGATCAGAAACAAGCTCAAAATTATTTTCTGTTAAAAGGTCAAGACCTTCTTTAGCTATGTTATTTAAAATTTGTAATTTCATGAATTATAAGATTTTTAAAGAATACACATTAAAACCCATTA
>MDTB01164437.1_pt1 | contig 11614 bp, 16 predicted proteins | sample 811161 | NCBI WGS metagenome assembly MDTB01 (sample SAMN05326650, study PRJNA326480) | marine metagenome | isolation source: seawater | place: Mediterranean Sea | collected 2009
ATGAAAATATTGAAAGTTTTCAAAACCTATTGGTCACAACTGATAGGAATTTATCTTTTAAGCTATCCATAGACGGAGAAAGTTACCAAGGGGAGGGAATCAGAGGAGACGACGCAGTCTGGTTGCCATTTTCAGATAAAAAAGGCCTCAAGATTTTTACAGAAAATTCAAAATACATATCCCTGGAAGAAAGTATGAAAACTATCGAGAGGATACAGGAAGAAGATTGTTTTATTTTTCCAGAGGTTTTAGAATTTGGACTAACAAAAGATCAGAATGAGACACAATTTGTTTATATTGTGATGGAAAACGTACAACCTAAGATTATCGATAATTCTAGGTTCACTGGCTTTGTTCCTTCACATGATAGGCAGTATGTATCGAAAAATGTATACTCAGATTTATCAATGGCATCAAAAGTCTCTTCCGTCTTTATGGAGTTAGACCTAAACCCAGAGGATGAATGGTATAAATCTATTAATTGTATAGATGGAAAAATAGTAGATTTTCATAGGTTTGAATTAAAGGATGAAAGGTACTATTTCCCTAGCAATGGAGAGACAAAAGAGTCTTTACAAAAATCTTATTACGAAATGGTAGAAAGATACAAGCCAGTGCTAGATTCAAGTGGGCTCCCAAAGTGGAAAGGTAAAATATACCAGGGGTTTATTTTTGATAATGGTTATACTATGGAGGGATATAGGTCATCTCCTACACAGTTTGATAGCTACAAGAAGTTACCCTTCATACCAATGAACAAGGCAAAAGGAAAAAAGGTTTTGGATTTAGGTTCAAATCAAGGATTCTTTTCATTTCAAGCATGCATTCATGGCGCAACCGAAGTGACAGGTATAGAGATGCAGCCAGAAGATCATTTGGCGGCGTCAGATATCAAAAAGATCACTGGATTTGAAAATGTAAAATTTATTAACACGGACGCTGTTAATTATTTAGAAAATTCGAAAGAACATTATGGACTGATTATAATGAACTCTGTATTACACCAGATATATAAGAATTTTGAAGGATCAGAGCAATTTATGGAAAATATCTCAAAAAAGTGTGATTATTTTGCGTTTGAAACACCATTACACCACCCTTTAATGAACATATCTGCTGTTGATGTACATAAAAATCTATCTAAATATTTCGAAAATGTAAGATTAGTGAACGTTTACGACGCTTATTCTTCAGGGTATAGGGCAAATTACGTTTGTTTTTAGTATGAATTATTCGGAATATTATGATTTATGTAAACAAAGGTACAGTCAGGACAATTCTGTACAGAGAGATATTGCAAAAGAAGAACTATTTTATACAGATCCTGTCAGAAATTTCGATTTGTTTTCAATATCCAAAGATTACAAAGATACAATACTAGATTTATCGAGTAAAGTTTCTAATGATTTTGATTCTTTATTAGATTGCAGTACAGATAATATCATGGTGAAGCACAATAACATGTGGAAGTATTCAAGCCACATTGATAAGTTATCAGAAATACTCGTACCGCACCTAGAAAGAAATTTGTTTTATTGTAGCCTTTATGTCGATAAGATATACATCTATAGAACAGAGCCTATGCAAGATAGGCAGAGTTCTTACATATGGCACTATGATAACAACCCTAATGAAGTAGTGAAGACTGTGATATATTTGACAGATGTTAATGATGATAACGACTCCCCTTATGAGTACTTTACCAACAAAGAGAGTAGAGGAATGTTGGGCAACTCAACCAGGACAGGACCAGGCAGATGGTTTCCGGCTCCCAATAATTCAAGGGTCGACAATCTGGTAGAGAATTTAATAAGCCAAAACACTGGCTATGGCTCAAAGAAAGTGTTTGGACCGAAAGGAACAAGTTGCACTTTTAATAATAATGCAGTACACAGAGCAAACCCAATAATCAACTCAGTAAGGGACGTTATAAATATTAGAGTAAAGCCAACACTAGAACCAGCACCAAGTTATGCTGATCCAAAGTGGACAACGGGATTTGAACATTCCGGAGTAGTAAATCAAAATCCAGAATATGCCTGGACAAAATTAGTATAAGGAGAACATATATGTACAAAGAAGATAGACCATGGGGAAGTTTTGAAAATTTATTAGATTCTAAGCTTTGTAAGGTAAAAAGGATAATTGTGAAGCCTGGCCAACGCCCCAGTTATCAGTATCACTACAAGAGGTCAGAACACTGGGTTGTAGTGCAAGGCACCGCCAAGGTTACGATTGATGATGTAGACAAGATTTACAATGCTGGAGAGCATATTTTTATACCTAAGGAAGCGAAACACAGAATTCAAAATACAGGAGATCAAGACTTGGTTTTTATTGAAGTTCAATGTGGAACATACTTCGGAGAAGATGATATAGTCAGAGTTTCAGACGATTACGGGAGAGGGGAATTATAATGCAAAGGTATAGTAATATATATAAAATACTATCTAATCCTGAGAGTAACACAAAATATACATATTATTTTTCTATACCCAAGAATATGTCTTCTTATTCAAAATTTATATTTCAAATTCCCGTCGCTCGGCCCAATTATGACAAATACCCTCGCTTAAAGAACACTTGGGAAAAAAGGTATCCCACTCAAAAACAAAAAAATGTTTCCAAAAAGTATGACATAAAAGTCGTTTGCAGCCGAGCTTATGAATTAGAATCAAAAGAGCCACATCAAGTTTTTTTAATATCAAGAAACCCATATGACAGGTTATTTTCTTCATACCAAATGTACACAAAGATCAAGCAAAATTCAACAAAAGAGCACCAATCGCGAAAAAATTCGGTATTAAATTATTACCTAGCCCAAGGTAGAACAGGCGCGGCACATGAGACGCTCCCCAAGCAAGTTCAAGATTCCTTAGGGAAAGGTTTTGATTCTTACGTCGACGCTGTCTGTGGCACGCTCAACCGGGGAGAGAGAATCGATAATCACTATGCAGTTCAATGTGATTTCTTAAGAGGGATATGTAAAAAAAATCACTTTAAAAACGTGCATATAGAAAAAATGGAATCAAATACAAGCCCATTCAATAAATTGTGTGAATTAACTATTTTAGATGAAGAAATTGTTATAAACGAAAAGATACAACCAGATTGTATGTATTTTATTCACAATCACAAGCCTTTAAGTAGAACCATGACTGCTTCGTCTATCAAGAAAATAACTCATACTTACACAGAAGATTTTGATTTCTTTGGATATGATTTTGAGGACTTCGGGAGCTTGGCAGTTGTATAAGGTCTTAATACCATCTGCAGGCTTGGGCACTCGCTTAGGTAATTTTAGTAAGAACCTAAACAAAGCCCTTGTAGCTGTTGATAATAAACCTGTAATTTCTCATGTAATTGAGAAGTTTCCAAAGCACGTTGAAATAGTGGTTGCCCTGGGCCACAAATCAGAAACATTAAAACAATATTTATCAACTGCACATTCAGACAGAAACATCACCTTTGTAGAAATCTCAAACTATTGTCAACCCGGGTCTGGTTTGGGATTAACTATTTTGGAATGCAAACAGCACCTACAGTGTCCTTTTATATTTTGCCCAAACGATACGATAGTGGAAGAGACTATCCCAGAACCAACGAATAATTGGGCTGGATACTCAAAAACTACAGATGGCTCACACTATAGAACGCTAACTTTGAACAATACAGGGCAGGTTAGCCGTATAAACGAAAAGGATGATACTTTTGATAGGGAAGTACCGGCTTACATTGGATTGGCAGGAATAAGCGATTACGGCCTGTTCTGGGACATGATGGAAAATGGTAAAGCTTACGGGTCTATTAAGATTGGTGAGTCGTATGCTATAACTAAAATGATTGAAGAGTCTGTAAAATTCAATTCTATAGATTTTACTTGGTATGATGTAGGAAATTTACAAAGCTTAAAAACAGCAAGAGAACAAAAGACTAAAAAAGACTCACCAGAAATACTAGAAAAACAAGGTGAGGCCATATGGTTTGTAAATGACAGGGTTATAAAATACAGCGAAGATTTAGAATTCATAAAGAACAGGGTAAAAAGAGCCTCAAAATTAAAAGGGTTTGTTCCAGAGATAATTCAACAAACAGATAACATGTACGCGTACAGAGAGATTACTGGACAAGTTTTGTCAAAAGTCTCAAACCACGTTGTATTTGGAGAGTTTATGAAGTATTTGAAATCTTTCTGGGATCTTGGGAATACAACAGTAGATGATCTTAACTTTGAACAAACGTGTATGGAGTTCTATAAGACTAAGACACTCAAGAGGGTCGCGTTATACTTCGATAGGTTCTCGGAGAAAGATTCTGAAGAAATCGTAAACGGAACTGTAATACCACCTTTGTATGACTTGTTAGATAAAGTAGACTGGGTTCAACTATCCAAGGGAACAGCTGTTAGGTTCCATGGTGATTTGCACTTTGAAAATATACTGCTATCAGAAACTGGAGATTTCTATCTTTTAGATTGGCGCCAAGATTTTGGAGGCAACACAGAATACGGTGATTTATATTATGATTTAGCAAAACTTCTTCATGGTCTGATTGTATCTCACGGTATTATTAACAAAGATTTATTTTCGGTAGAAAAAGTTGACAATATCATCAAGTATGATTTTCATAGGAAAAACATGCTAGTGAAAAATCAAGATCAGTTTTTTAGATTCTTGGAAGGAGAAGGGTATGATTCAGATAAAGTTGTATTACTAACTGCTTTAATTTTTTTGAACATTGCTCCCCTTCATCATTATCCTTATTCTAAGCTTTTGTTCTATTTAGGGAAAAGCATGTTGTACAGGCAGGTTATAAAATGAGTAAGTTACCTAAGTTATATGTGGGCCCAATGTCTAAAAATGTTGTAGACTCTGTAATAGAGTTTACACAAGAAAACAATGTTGATATTGGATTTATACCTTCTAGGAGACAGGTAGAGCTTTCAGGAGGGTATGTAAATAACTGGACCACTAAAACATTTTCCGAATATGTCGCCGGACGCGTACTAATAGAAAGAGACCACGGAGGTCCAGGCCAGGGCCTTTTTGACGATGACGGGTTTGATTCCTTTGTAGAGGACAGTAAGTACTTTGATATTGTACACATTGATCCTTGGAAAAAAATAAACAATATTTCAACAGGAGCACTGTTTACATCTAATACAATTAAACAACTTTCAAGTAAGAACCCAGACCTGCTTTTTGAAATAGGGACGGAAGAATCTATAAAGAAGTTTTCTACACAAGAACTGAACCAGATGATAAGTATCATAAAGGCCGGCTTGTCCAGTGATATGTTTAAAAAAATAAAGTATTGTGTGATACAATCAGGTGTAGGTTTAGACTTGGCTAGTATGAAAAACACTGGAACATATTCTGAAGATAGGTTGATAAAGATGATACAAGTCTGCACAAGTTATGGACTGAGTTCAAAAGAACACAATGGCGACTATCTCACTCAAGACCAGGTAAGTCAACGTTTTGCAAATGGATTGTCAGCTATTAACATAGCACCAGAGTTCGGGCAGATTGAAACTATGTGTTACTATAATAATATGGACTCAAATGATAAACAAAAGTTTTATGAAATATGTCTTACCTCGGGAAGATGGAAAAAGTGGGTCGACTCAAGTTTCGATCCAGATAAAAACAAAAAGGACCTAGTGAGAATTTGTGGTCACTATAACTTTTCAAATGAGTCTTTTGAAAAAATAAGACCAGATATTTCAGGTCATGTCAAAAATGAAATAAAAAACAGATTGAAAGAATTATTAATTGAGCGTTAGAATAATAGCGTTTGACCTAGATGATGTTTTATGTTCTAGGCCAATAACAGCCACTGGAGATATAGAAAAGTATAAATCTTGTAAACCAATACAGCCAATGGTTGAATTTTGTAATGAGCGTTATGACTCCGGAGATAAGATTGTAATTTACACAGCCCGAGGCATGTCCACACAAAAAGGTAATGTAAGTAAGGTATATTCTAAATTGTATAGTTTAACTTCTTTGCAACTAAAGGAGTGGGGTGTAAAATATCATGAATTAGTTATGGGCAAGATACATTATGATTTTCTAATAGACGATAAGGCAATAAACTATAATGGCCACAATTTAGATAAGATTAAAAAGGAACTGGAGAAATAAATGAAGATAGCACTGTGCTTGAGTGGCAAGGTTGGAAATACACTGGGAAAATCTGGAAATCATAAGTCCGAACTGAAAGTGTTAGTAAAGGGCCATGAACATTATCAAAGGCACATAATTGATAAAAACGATGTAGATGTTTTTGTGCATTGCTGGGACACAGAATTAGAACAGGACATAGAGAAGCTTTATAGTCCAAAAAAATCCCAATACCAAGAACAGATAATATTTGAGATCCCAAACTATGTAAAGGGCCCGACCAGCCGAAAAAACAATCATTATAGTAGGTGGTACTCAAATTTCAGAGTAAATCAACTAAGAAAGGAATACGAGGAACAAAACAATTTTGAGTATGACTTTGTTATGACTACTAGATTTGACTTAGCATGGGAGACAGACATAAGTTTTTCAAAGTATGAACAGGATAAATTCTACGCAGGGAATTGGTCAGCGGTTTTAGATCCGTCAGGTGAGGACCTTTTCAAAGGCGGCAGGGGACCTCTCTATGACATTATAAACGCTAAACATCCAATTCTAAAAAGTTTGAAATTGGTAGAGAAAGGATACCCTCACACTGCAGAGGGTTTTTTAGACCTTTGGTTTTTTAGTAATTCTGAAAACTCAACAAAATTTTTCGATTTGTATAATAACCTTAATGAATACACAAAGCGCGGGAATTGCCTAACCGACTCAAAAGGTCAGATTTCAAACCACCACTTGACAAAACACCATTTACAAAAAATAGGTTTACTAGACAAAGTTCAGTTTGAATTTCATATGCATGACGATTTTCCAGAAGTTAGAAGAAAATACTTTGGGTGCAGAAAATGATTATATACGTAGATATAGATGAGACTATTTGCATTAGTCCTGAAGATAGGGACTATACAAAAGCACAACCAATAGAAAAAAACATTAAAAAAATCAACAATTTGTATGATAATGGTAACAAAATAGTGTATTGGACCGCAAGAGGAACCGGCTCTGGAATTGACTGGAGAGAAACAACGGAGATTCAATTTAGTGAATGGGGAGTCAAGTTTCATGAGCTACACTTTGGCAAGCCAATATATGATTTGTTCATAGACGATAAGAATATAAACTCAGAAAGGTTTTTTAACAATAATGGCCAGTGATTCGCTGATTAAAGAAGAAGTATATAGATCTGATTGTTATAAGGTTAAGAAATGTAAGTTCGAACGCGCCCCTAAATTTTTTGTGGATATTGGCGCCAACGTTGGCTGGTTTTCCAAATTAATTGATAATAATTTTAAAAATTGTAAAATTTTATCTTACGAGCTTGACGAGGCCAATTTTGAAATACTAGAAAGAAGGATGAACGGCTATGACAGGACAAACTCAGTAAGGGTCTTCAACACTGCAGTCATCGGTGCAAACGGTTTTAGTAAATATTGGAAATCTAAAGATAATATTGGTGGCCATAAACCGATATTTCATGGAACATCTTCTTACATATCGGAAGATGCGTTAACAGAAAGTATGAAAAAGTCTCTAGATTTAAAAGGAAAGTTCGTGGAGACAAGCGTAAATAAAATTACCTTGCCTCAAATTATTGAAAAAAACAAAATTGATTATGTAGATTTCCTTAAGCTAGACTGTGAAGGTTCTGAATATGAGATTTTAAATTACGCAATGGATAAGGGTATCTGTGGTAAAATATTAAATATGGTAGCAGAAATTCACGGAAAAAGCCAGCCACAATACAAAACTTTTTTAAAAAGAATGAAAGAAAACTTTGAACAAGTAAGTGTCAGAGGGAAAATTTTAACAGCAACTAACAAGATAATAAAAGGAGAAATAAAATGAGATTATCAAACCAAGCAATGGGAGCCATCATGATGGCCTTACAGAAGTCACTATTGGAACAGACAGATATTGTCCCAGTTTTAGGTGAATTTAATTTTGAATGTAATGAAAAGGAAGAACTGGTGGTCAGAAATCCCCCCAATTTTAAGATCGACGAGGATGTGTTTCCCGCAGAAACAATCACAACTGTTGGATCTGATTAATGCCAATTTATGTATATAAGTGCAATGATTGTACAATAGAGTTTGAAATTAGACACTCAATGTCATTTGATGATCAGTCATGTTTATCGTGTGAATCTAAAAATGTATTTAAGATGCCATCGCTGTCGAATAAGTCTAACATTGATATGACTAAACAGAGAACCGGATCCATAGTTGACAAATACATAAAAGATGTAAAAAGTGAGATAAGTCAGGAAAAAAAACAACTAAGTAGTCAGGAGCTTTAATATGTGGTTTTGGTTATTTATTCTTAGTTGTTTATTGAATGTAGTTGCTCTGCTTTATGTTAGGTGGTTAATAAATATCATCAATGTCATAAATCAAGATATTAAAAGTTTATCTGACATGATAGCAGAATTTTCTACTCATCTGAAGTCTGTTTATGAACTGGAAATGTTTTATGGAGATGATACTTTAAAATCTCTTATGGACCATGCAAGTCAACTTTCTGAAAGATTAGAAGATTTAGACCTTGTAGTAAACGAAGAAAGGAAAGAAGAGATTGAAGCTGAAGAAGAAAAGGCGTAAAAGAACAAAGAATAATTATTTTACAAAGGTCCACGAAGAAGCGATAGTTCAATATGCTTTATCAACAAATAGAAAAGAAAAATCAGACCTTTACATAAAATTGATTCAACCAGCTTTTGATGAGATGGTTAACAAGATTATATTTACTTATAAATTTAATAATTTGCCAAACATAGATCCCCTTAGAGATGACTGCAAAATATGGTTGACAACCATTTTAGATAAATATGACCCTCACAAAGGCTCAAAAGCTTTCTCATATTTTTCAGTGGTCACAAAAAACTGGTTTATACACAAAGTCAAACAAAATTCTAAAAAATTAAAAAGAGAAGTTTCATACGAAAATTTAGTTACATCGGGAGGGGCTGATGTACTTGGTACCTCTTCATCAACAATGGAATATGTAGATACTAGAATTGAAGTAGAATTTTGGTGTTCACTATTAGGACAACTGGAAAGATGGGATAAAGAGAATTTAAAATGCAACGAAAAAGCTGTTCTTGAGGCTGTAAAAGTTTTGATGCATAATATAGAGGATATTGAAATCTTTAATAAAAAAGCAGTGTATCTATACTTAAGAGAACTTACAGGATTGAATACTAAGCAAGTGGTTAATAACTTGAACAAGTTGAGAGAAAAATATAGAATCTTTAAAACTAAGTGGGACAGAGAATAAACTTGCAGTAAGGCTATTTAATTTATGAGTAAAAAATTAGAAAACTTTATCGAGAGAGCAAATCAAAATATTGTTGAAGACAGGGCTGCGACCAAGACTTTATTAATGACAATTATGAAATACATGCAAACTGGAGACGATAGGCACAGAGAAGTGGGACTTATAGCTGCTAAATACTTAGAAACCTTGCAGAGGTCAAATGAGCAACTGGTTAAGCTAGCTTCCCTGATGCAAAAGGGAGAAAAATCATCAGATGGAATATCTGAACAAGATAGGGAAGACTTGTTTGATTTAATTAACAACTCAGGATCAGGAGAATAAATATGAGCGGAACTACACTAGATAAGGTGGTACCAAACCCACCCGCTAGGCAACCAAAAAGAACAAGGGATCAGGGGCCCGGTCAACCGTTAATTGATTTTGTGATTAACTCAGCGGTTGAGCGAGCAGAAGATATTAATAAAAAGTACAACGACGCAGACCCAATCCCATTGGCTTTGATAGGTGTGAATAGGCTTACAGGTAAGCAACTAGAAAAAAGAACAAGTTCCAATTTTGCAGCTTTTGTTCTACGGGGAGAAGAAGAATCCGTAGTGTATGAATATATTGCGTACATTCCTCCGAAGAATGACTATATCAAGTCAGTGGATCTTAGAGAGGTCACTGAATATCTCAAGTTAAAAGAGGCAGTTGGTGCACTTGATTACGAAGAGGAGCGCGGAGAACCAGAAGTCGTCAAGGCTATAAGAAGAAAGTTTAATACCAACTCCGACCGCCGACAAGCAAGGGATTATCTACAAAGTAAATTATTTGAAGGCTTGTACAGGATGTATTCTACGGACAAAATTTCGGGAGATATAGTTTTATCTGCAGGTAAATTAGTCACTAAAGATTACGGATTTATAGTGCCTGGGAACAAGACAAAAATCTCATCTCCCGCGATAGCAAATATACAGGCAACCATTTCAAATGTCAAAACTGTACTTGATTCTGAAAAGAAAAGGAGACAACAGCGTATAGAAGTTGAGCGGGTATTAAATGATTTTGATGAAAAAAGAAATAAAAAAGAGGAACTCAACAATAAACCCAACAGCGCACCCAAAAAGCAATTGAGAGATTTTCCATCGCTTACAGACGGATCGGTTTTCGGATGAGTAAGAAAAGATTTCGTAAAGGCATGCATGGAAAATACCATGTTTTATATCCAGACTTTAAAGAAAACAACGGACAATTTGAAAAGATTCTTTTAGAGCCAACGCCAGATTATTTTCAAAGGCCTGGAGATACAATAATTACAGCAGCCGGCGTCGGTGACTTTAAGTTCGGAGGCGTAGATAACAATGCTAGTATTATATTAGGCAGGGACAGGGCTGGCCTCGGAGAGGAAGAAAGCCCTCTTAATTTCAACGGGTCGAGTAAAACAAACTCAGCTTCAGGTTTTTCAGATTACATGGGGGCTGGCGCCATTGACATTGTAGTTGGAAGAATGGCCCCCTTTCCGACAAGCATGGAAGGTTTTTCAGTTGGACCGTGTTTTAAAACAAAACATGATATACCGGAGGTTGCACTGGAAACTCTAGCTGGTATTGATCGCCGAACAGGAGAATTCACAACATCACATCCAGGCTATGTAATGGATGCAGCTAGGATCTATATCAGTCAAATGACCAGTATAGATTATAATTTTGATATAAGTACAAGACCTAAGATGAATCCAAAAGAACTAGGTACAAACATAGAGCAAGAGCCAGACTCTCGCGATGGCGGCCTCGGGACAAATGCAATAATTCCTTATTCTGGCATTATGTTAAAAGCAGATAAGGTAAGGATGCACTCTAGGCACGATATAAAAATAGTAACAGGCGGTGAATCTCGTGACTCCCAAGGAGAGAACATTGTAACAACTGGAGGTATTCATCTGATAGCAGGTAACAAAAACGGAAAAAATCAACCAATACCACTAGGGTATAACCTTGTGAAATGTTTGGGGAAAATCGTTGACCAAATTCAAGAATTAAGCAAGATAACCGCGCGCTTTGCAAAGAGACAACAAGGATACAATGATGTTTTGTCTAGACATACACATCTAACCACTCCTGGAACACCTAGTTGCCTTTCTTTGAAAGCAGCACCGGAGTTGGTATTAAACTTTCTTCTTATAGCCTTGACGACTTCTGGTTCTCCGCGCTCCTCTTCGTAATCAAGTGCACCAA
>MDTB01187065.1_pt1 | contig 11614 bp, 9 predicted proteins | sample 811161 | NCBI WGS metagenome assembly MDTB01 (sample SAMN05326650, study PRJNA326480) | marine metagenome | isolation source: seawater | place: Mediterranean Sea | collected 2009
AAGGGAAAATGGTGGACGCTGGGGGATTTGAACCCCCGGCCGCCTGGTTGCAAACCAGGCGCTCTTCCAAGCTGAGCTAAGCGCCCCTTAGCTCGCGGGAGGGCTGGGGGTTATTGAGGACAACCGTTGAGATACAGATTTACGGCTTACTGGAGAGTAGCATTGGAAGGAGGACAAAAATCCCTGCAATAGATGCCATTAGAGCGAATCTCAAGGGCGTTTGATCGGTTGCCTGACTCTGTACCTCTTGAACACCCCCGATCGGTAGCACTTGGTCTGAGGAATGACTGTCCTCCGAAAATGAAACAACAAAACCACGCTCCACCGTTGTTCCGTTGGAATCAATCTGATGCATCATCGAAATATTGGAGGGCAACAGTCCGTTTGAGGGGTCCAATAAGAGCAGGTATGTAACTTCGCAGGAAGGGTCTACCTTCTGGTCGGTTTCGTTTCGCTCGCAAGCACTGCTCAGCCAGGGAGTGGCAATATCGTCAACTCCGTCGAATGCACCGTCGCCCTCCGCATCCACGAGAATCCTGTGAGTTGCATTTTCCCTTCCATCCACATTGTAGAAGAACAGCGAGTCGGAAGAGACGAGAATTCCGGGAGAGACGCCATTCGGAGTGACGCCATCCTCCTTCAGCAGGATTGTGTATTCCTTGGGCTCGTGCGCCGATACCGGTGACATCAACAACAGTGAAATCAGCATCATGGCTAACCCCGCGTTTGTGTTCATGACCCTGCGTGAGGGGGCGATGGCTTCAACATGACCTATGCCCTCCGGTTAGTGTGAGCTCAGAAAGGGTAGTGGCCGCGATTGGTCTGGCGGTCTGCCTGATGGTTGCAATTTTCGCTACTTTGACGCTCTCAGGTAGTGAAACGACAAATAATTCTTCAGATACCGAGTTGGACGATCCCTTGATCCAAACTGAGGATCATGATCACAGAAATGCCAGCCAACATGTGATGTTCACAGATAACATAAGGACCGTTAGCTACAACCCTCTAACTGCGCCTGGTAATGCGGAGATTCAAGTTGCGGATTCTCCGGACGGCAAGAGGTACGCGTACATCGCAGGATGGTCAGAGATGCATATCGTAGATGTCACCAACCCGGAGAATACGACAGTAACAGGTGTGTACTACGATCCCAATACGCAGGTCTTGGATGTAAAGTACCTGGAGTACAATGCTAGAGAATATGTGATAGTGCAGAATCAGTTGGCTGATCCGGGGGCTGCTGATCCAAATGTTGGGTCTTGGGAGGATCCCGCGCAAGTCACTGTAACATTAGTTGATGTAACAGACAAGAGTAATCCGAGTTGGGTCGATTCATGGTATGATGCCGATCATCCCAGCGGGCCTCACAACCTGTACACACATATGATCGATAACGAGTGGTATATCTTCGTAGCCAATCCTGATTACGAGCAGTGTGATGTCGGCCAGGGAGACGCATGCGGTGGCATCACAATTGCGCATCTAAATTTCGCCGGTTACGGCGATTTGCCGAGAATAGTGAAGGTAGGAGAAGCTGAAGTGAGCTGGGAGTCTACTCTGGGTGGATGGATATACATTCATGACATGACTGTCCAGACTTGGCCGGGTGAGGACTCAAATGATCCTCGTTTCGATAGGACTTTCGTTTACGGCGCATACTGGGAAGCAGGGTTGAGGATTTTCGATGTTTCTGACGTCCCTCATCCTGGAAATGATCTCGCTGAGTATCTTGCAATAGCAGCGGCATGCAGGGGTTCATTCGGAACTCAACTTGGTTGTAATTGGAGAGCCCCCGAAGTTGGCCAGTGGATGGAATTCGAGGATTTTGATGGTGACGGGGAAATTGATTGCGGCTGCACGAGTAATGAAAATGGAGGCAGAGCATCGTATATCCACTATGCCGAGCCGATAGACGACATGGTAGATGCTAGCCATTTGGGATACCCAATAGGCAAGCGCCACCTTACAATTGTAGCAACCGAGGTGCTCAGTACTACTGTGGGAACAGGGATGAGCTACCTTCTGGATACTACTGCTTACGAAATCAATAATGGTAATTTTAGATTCCTCCCTGAGTTAATCCATGGTTGGGAGATACCATTCGCGATGGACCACCACATTCCCGAAGGAGAAGAATGGCTCCTCTTCAGCCCCCATAATGCAGACACACAGATTTTCCAAACCGGACTTCCGGGACTCCCTGACAATAGTTTCGGTGGTGCGTGGGATGGCAGAATTTACCTCAGTAGCTATCACGCTGGACTATGGGTAATTGATATCGAGACTCTGATGTTTGAAGGTTTACAAAATATCAACAAGACAGATGCACACGCCTCCTCAACCGTTGGCTACCATCTTCCTCACGGGGCGGACGGTACCCCTCTGGATAGCTCATTCTATGATTTCGGTTGGACTCCGTTCCTTTGGGCAGCAGAGTATCATGATGGCTACACGTATCTCTCGTGTATCACAAGTGGCCTGTATATTGTCCAATTAGATATCGATGCACCATATGGAAACTGAACTTCGGCCCCTATGGGGCCGGGCGTAAAGGGGGGAATTTGATAGGGCAGGTTTGTCCCGGCAGGGTATGAACTTGCGTCCGGTATGGCTACTAACCGCTCTGATGATACTCGCACCTCTTTCCGGATGCCTGTCATTTTCTGATGATTCCGGGGGTTCGGGGGATGGTAGTATGGATTGGATAGATCCAGTGACAGAAATAGAGGACGAGAATCATTCACACAATGATTTGCTTGCTCACCGACTAGCCACCCCTAATGCGAGATTAATTGACTATCACAACCTAAACTGTGATGGTAACGTTAAGCCCCCGGCAGACTTGGACAATGTTGCAGGCAGACCTTGTTTTGATGAGTTCAAGAATGTGGGGCCGACTCCAGGAGATAGCTCTGAAATCGCTATAGAGGGCAATTTCCTAGATGACTGTGAGATATATGGAGATGGGACAGGTGGGTGTTATGCCTACGTCTCCTCATACAACCAATTCGAAATTCTGGACATCAGCAAGCCAAACGAAATTAGACTATTATCAACTTATTACGCAGAAATTGCAAGGATGATTGATATCAAAGTAACATCTGATAACAACTGGGTACTAGTGAATCACGAATTGACTAATTCTGAGTTGGACCCCATTCCCAATGATGATGACGCGAATAGCGGTGCAAACCGCTTGGACTTGATTTACGTCGGCGACAAGACTAGTCCGATTAAGGTCGCGGAGTGGGACAACCCCCCAGCAGGTTTCCATAACCAAGACCTCCACGTATATTGTGATTGGACGCCGGCAAATCCTACAGCTTTGTGGCAGGATGACTGCCATTTATTCCTGTTCGGAGCTGATCCCTATCCTGAAATGGTGGAAGGATCAAGCGGAACCTTCTACAAAGGCACCCAGGTATTCTATGCCCTAATAGACTTCGAGGGCTTGAACCCTACAAATAATGAGGAGCAACAAAATGCCAGTAGGGAGATAATACGATGGGGTGGTTACACCCCAGAACCGCAGACGACATGTGGGGGCTCTATCTTCAATCACGATAACGTATTCTTCATCCACCCAGTAACCAAACAGAAGATGTTGGCAGTATCATATTGGGGCGCTGGATTAAGATTCGTTGACGTCTCCGAACCTCCCCAAATTGCTGATCCACTCGGAATTTCGTGGCCACCCGAAACCGGACGATGGTTGGGCTGTGCTACTGATGACTCTGGATGGTATGGCCCAGAGGGGGGCGGACATGCCAATATGGCCCCTGAAGTGTGGCTTGACGCAAACGATGGGAACGACAACATACACTATGCAGTGCCTCAGGATAATTTGATTTGCTCGGGAATTAGTGAGTATGACCCTGTAGAAACCTGGCCTGACCAATGCGGAATAGGACCTTCCGACGCAACCTACGGTGTGAATTGGAGGCATTACACCTATATCGCCCCAGAATATGGCTCCAATGCCAATCATACCGGATTTATCTGGACGATCGATACTACAGATCCTACTCAGCCCTTCCTAGTTTCAAAGTGGAAACTACCCGGTGAAAGCATCCTTGCCGATGGCACCTCGCATCCACATCATTACATCCCTGGAGGATATATTTTCAGTCCTCACAATGGAGATACAGGATTGAATGGACATGTCTACTGGACTCACTACCATGCAGGAGTTTGGATAACAGACCACGGCCATATTTGGGACGAGTTAGTTTGGGAAAATGGATATCCAGAGCCAGAGAAAGGTTTTCAGGCCATCTCAGAATTAGCTCCTTCCCACACCCTTGGATACTACCTTCCTGCGGGCCCAGATTGGATTGATGATCCCACTAACACATTGGGCTATGACATGGCTGACTGCTGGGCATCTTGCATGATACCTTTTGATTGGGGCCTACAGTATGATCCACGTGGCTTCGTATTTATCTCAGAGATGGTATCTGGGGTGTATGTTGTGCAATTCGATGAGGATTATGATTCAAGATTTGATTATCCCCCTCTGTGGCAGGCGGAGGCTAGTGACGAATGAGATTAGCTCTGAGGAGTCAATTATCAATTGCAGTGGTTATTCTCCTTCTAATCCCAGTTGCTTCAGCCCACGGAGCGAACTCATTCTCCTTCATAATGAGGAATGGTTCCCTACAACCGGAGTCAGCTGAGGTTGTACAGAATGATACGCTTATTTTTTACAACGTTGTCGATTATGAAAGGAGTCTGGAATTAGACAAGGACGAAGATGGAGTGATAGACTATCAGTGTACCGCAACCGGCTTCAATTCGACTACAACGGATGATGAATGCAGACTTTGGCTTGATCCGAATAATTGGACTGCCGGAGATTATGAACTAGATATAATCTCAAACGGAAGTCTTTGGAAGACCCTTAGTTTTACACTGATTGAGGACGTTCACAATGAATCTGGACCTCCTTCGGGTTACTCTTTTGGAGAAGTTGATGGCACTCAAAATCAAAACGAGGAAGGAGGTGTCTTATCGAATGTGTTTTTACTGTTCGGAGCCTTGGTAGTTTTTGGAGTTGGGCTTGTTGCGAGAAGGAGGAGGTAATTTGGATAGACCTTTAGGATTGATATTGGCCATATCTATCATGCTAGCAGGGTGTATGGCTGGCGTCGAAGAAGATGTCTTCTATGGCGAAGATATCAATCCCCCAGTTCCTGTGACTGATTTTATTTTGACCGATGAAAATGGGGATTACTTCTCTCTCTCTGAATATGAAGGAAAGGTAGTCGTAGTTACCTTCCTATTCACTAGATGTCCTGATATCTGCCCCATTGTTAGCGCAAATCTAGACTATTTGTCTGATATGCTGGGAGATGACTATGGTACCGAGGTCGAGATTCTAACGATAACAGTAGACCCATGGACGGACAACAGCTCCGTCTTACATCAGTACAGAGAACAACGGGGACTACATTGGCCCCATCTAACTGGATCAGTGGAGGACCTAGAGGACATATGGCTAGAGTTTGACGTCGGGCTACAGACATATGACGCAGACACTGATGGAGACGGGGTATCGGACGGCTTCGATACCTGTTTGGAGACGCCCCAAGGAGAGGAAGTGGACAATAACGGATGCGGGTTGGAAACCCAACAACAAGAAGATGAAGGAGTTTCGGTCAAACATCACCCCTTGGATTACTGGGTCGATCACACCACGGGTACAATAATACTGGACAAAGAGCTTAGGCAGAGAGTTTGGTGGGGCGATACAGATTGGAATGTCGAGCTTGCAATCGAAGACATAAAGATCCTAATTGATGAGGAGACTTGAGATGAGCTTCTTGAGAGTAGCATTATTATCCATCTTATTACTCTCGTCGGGTTGTTTGGGACAGGGAGATGGAGACTTAGAGTTTCTAGGAATAGAATACAGAGACCCCCCTGAAGCTCCAAATTTTGTTCTCTTCGACCAAAATGGGGAAGTATTCGAACTAAGTGATCATGAAGGGAAAGTAATTGTTGTTGCTTTCGTATATACGGCATGTCCGGACATATGTCTCATAATTTCTTCCAACTTAGATTACGTTGATAAGAATCTTGGAGGCAAATCAGATGATGTCGTGATAATCTCCGTAACAATTGATCCAGCTAGAGATACGATTTCACATCTTTCGGATTGGACTGAGAATAGAGGATACGATTGGTATCACCTCACAGGCCCCGTACCAACGCTTCAGCAAACCTATAGATCATGGAATGTCATAATAGATAACGAGCACTTCTCGGCGAGTGAGCCTCCAGAAAGTGACCTTAACAGACTTGTGTTACTTTATCCTGACAATTCTAGTTCGATTATCGAGCACAAAGGATTCGGGAAGAATGGTTCTGATTTCATCTCAGAGGCAATGCTACAATCTAATATCAGTAGCAGTGTCGGGGATGGGCCAAATAGTTCAGGAACAATAGCAAATTGGACATCTGATGAGGACTGGTCTTGGATTCTTCACTTCTGGGACTCGGAAAGTGAAAGCTGGGTTGAGTCCCAAGAGTCTACCCCCTCCATCGCCATGGACAGCGGGACCCATCTAGGATGGATGTCAAGCAACGCTAACACTAGCATGGCCCCTCCGGGGGAGGACTGCGATGGTCATGGTTGGATCATGGGCTCTGGAGACAAAGCACACTGCATGTGCGACGAAGGTTACGAGAGATCAGAATCGGATTGGTTCTCGTGCCTTGTACCGGGGCTAATTGGAGATAATTCTACTGGGGCCCAAGACCCTCATGATGAGTCCCTTGGAGAATATGAAGTAGGCCATTCAACTACCACATTCATTGTAGGCAAGGAGATGCGCAAGAGGGTTGCTTACTCTGGAATATTTTGGGATGCAGATGAGTTTTTGCAGGACGTAATTACTCTCGCCGATGAGTAATTCTTGTCTTTTGGCACTTTTCTCTGAACCTCGCACTGTTCCAATTATATGCTACCTCATTCACTTAGGTACATGGCAGGTGATAATGGGATGGCGAGGTCGCTGTTCCTCTCAGCACTGATGATTACTAGCGTGATGAGTGGCATACTGTTCTTCGGCATAGAGGAAGAGGGAGCAAATGGATCTCCTACTATTGAGTCTGATGCCCCCGATACTATACTGATCGGAGAAATTGAAACTGTGAATATATCAATTTCTGATGAAGAAATGGGGAGTCTTTCCGTCTTAATTACCTTGAACGGGGAACTAGTCAATGATCCGGTTAATTCCCAGGGAGTAGTAACCATAGACATCTCGTCCCTTGGTGTTGGCAGTCATGCACTCAAGGTCATTGCAACCGATAGCCTCGGCCAGGAGACAACGTGGTCGAAAGCTTTCATTATTCACTATCCAGAGGAAAGTGAAGCTGGGCTCACAATCTCGCAAAGTTCTTTCCAAGTAGAACAGGGCGGTTTTGCTCCGATTTCTGGGATTGTAATCCATGATGATATCTCGACCTGTGGGTTGAGATGGAGCACCGCAGATATTGAAGAGTCTAGCCTAGGCCTACCTATTGGCGAAGATGGGACATACGAATTGGAACTTTCCAACATACAGGAAAACACCACTGTTTCACTAGAGGTTACGTGCGGAACTTGGAGCGAGACCTCCAATAGTAAGAACGTAATTATCACTGTAATACAACCAGAGCCGGAGCCTGTAACTGGTTGTACTGACCCAGATGCCAGCAATTATGACCCGGATGCTGAGGAAGATGATGGTTCCTGCGATTATGATCAACCTTCTAGATTGAAGATCCTAAGCCTACATGGAGGAGGCGAGAGTGCCTCGGCTTTTGAATCGCAACAGGGAATGCAAGATTTGATCGAGGCTCTTCCAGAGTTTGAGTTTGTTTTTGTACAGGCTCCTGAAGACGGCAGTGTCTGGGTTCGTGATCCACCTGGAGGCAAAGAACAGGGTACTGATGATCCAAACTGGGCAGATACATCGATCGATTTCTTGAACGAATATATTCAGAATAACGGCCCTTTCCACGGCCTTCTCGGATTTTCACAAGGAGCCGCTATGTCTGCAATCTATCTTGCATACTCCGATGTTGAGTTCGAGAAAGTAATTTTGTTCAATGGTTATCTAGAAACAGGGCATCGGGGGCTCAATGATACAATAGAAAGTGAGTCTCCCTTCGATGTACCGACACTTGTTTTTGAGGGCGAGAATGATGCATGGTTCGGATATGGTTCTGCTGAGTTAGCAGAGTTGTTCTCGGACTTGACATATTTGGTTGGTTCTGCAGATCACAATCTGCCATTAGCCTCTGATAGGGAGTTTGAAAATGTCGTATCATTCATTCGGGACGTTCGGCAATATGGATGCACTGATCCTAATTCATCTAACTTTAACCCGGAAGCCACCCAAGATGATGGTTCGTGTGATAATGGTAGCCAAATAGAAACTGGGTCTTCAGAGTGGTGGGTAGAAGTACTCCTGTGCGACTCAACTGAGCAAGTAGAACCTGTGGATGATTACAATACCACTCAGTCAGACAATCATCTTTGTCAATTGAGTTTTGAAATAGGAGATACTGAGATTATAATCAATTCCAATGGAATACCTAATCACGACCTGGAATCAGGACCTGGTTGCTGTACAAGTGAGCAAACTCTCGAGTGGAGGATTCCGCTAGTACCCAATAATCAGACTGGTTGCGATCCATCTCTCTCAACGGATGGGTGCACCATGGCTCCTGAGAGAGACGCTGTCGCTTTTGCTGTGAATGGAGTCCCCATCTTCGGTCCCGAGGATGGCCCTGGAGGAGATGCAGTTGCTGGACAGGAGGGGGCATACGAAGAAGACAGACAACATATCTGGCTAGGGATATGTCATGGTCATTCTGGACCAGGCGGGGTCTACCACTACCATGCAGACGCAAACTGCGCACACTGGCATCCTAATGAAGATAGCAATCAAACATGGATGGACTACAGTATTGAATCATCTAGATCCCTTTCACAGCATTCGCCCATTGTTGGGTTCGCTTTTGATGGATATCCGATCTATGGATTTGCAGGTTGGGACGAAGAGGGCAATGTATCGGAAATGAAATCTTCATACCGACTTAAGGACGGAGAAACTGGTTACAACGGGATAGCCGATTACGAGTACATCATTGGACTTGGAGATCTAGATTCTTGCAATGGGCAATTCGGGCCCACACCGGACTATCCTGAGGGAATTTATCACTACCATACTACTTGGGAAAATGGAGAGGGAGACATAGGTTTTCCCTACTTCATCAATTGTTACAGGGGCGAGGTATCACTAAACAGTCAGAGTGGAGAGGGTAACGAAGAAGCCGATTGCTCCGGCCGTGGAGAGACGTGGGGGCCAGGAATTGGGCCTCCTCCGGAGGGTTGCGAGGGAGGCTCTTCTGGACAGTCCTCGGATATTTCAGGGGGCTTCGGGTTAACCTACGAAGTCATTCCTCCAACCGGGGGCCTGATAGCGATAATGATGATAGCGATTGTTTTTGTCAGAGTATTGGCATTTGCCCCAGTTTCTCCAAGTCGGGCTGGTATAACTGCCTTATATCATCAAGCCCGAGTATGAGCATTGCTAGTCTCTCGAGACCCATTCCCCACGCACAAACGGGCCATTCTGTCCCTAATGGCTCGGTTACTTCTGGCCGGAATATTCCAGCCCCTCCGAGTTCCAGCCACTCGCCTCTCCACAAGATATCCACTTCCACACTTGGTTCAGTGTAGGGAAAGTAGGCTGGCCTAACTCTAACATCATCATAACCCATCTTTGAGTAGAAGGTTTTCAGCGTTGTGATCAGCATTGGGAGATTGGCGTTTTCTTCGTGAATGATCCCTTCTATCTGATGGAATTCTGGTAAATGGGTCCTATCTATGGTTTCTTGTCTGAAGACTCTACCAATTCCAAAAACTCTTGAAGGAACGCTTGGATTCTCAGCAATATGCCTTACAGTGTTCACTGTTGTATGAGTTCTTAATAGGCCCTTCTGAGCCTCTTCTTTGTCGAATCTCCTCCCCCAACCCCTACTTCCGGTATCATGACCATGCTCGTGAACCTTTGACCATAAATCGAGGTACTCTTCTTGGACCTCGACTTTATGTGGATTTGAGAGGTAGAATGTGTCCTGCATTGTCCTTGCAGGGTGGGACTGTGGTATGTACAAGGCATCCATATTCCAGCCTGCGGATTGTACGAAGTTTCCTTCTATTTCAGAGAATCCCATTTCCAAGAAGACATTTCTAATTCTCTCAATCAGTGCTTGCATCGGGTGGGGCCTTCCGCCAGTTGGGGTGATGGTTGGTGCATTTACATCGAAAGGCTTGAATTTGGCACCTATCCAAGAATCGCCTTGCAAAAGCTCGGTAGTAACCTCTCCTATCATTTCAACATGGGAAAGTAGTTCTCTGTCTACTGACAGTCCCCCTTCGGTTAGAGACCATGTACGAGTAACCTGGACATCTATTGAAATCAGACCTTTCCTGCCTGAAAAATGCTCAATTAGTTGTGGGCTTAACTCTGAATCTTCGACAGTTGAGTTTGAGATCTTAAGAATAAAATCTCGCCTTTCAGAAATGATGGATGAAATTGACTCTTCATCATTGACGACCAAATTACCAGATTCTAGTCTCAAGCCCATAGATTTCAGTAGCCCTATCCCAGGTCCTGCCTCATTTCTTCGGAAGCCTGCAGCAAATAGATTTCCCATGTTCCTCTCATCCTCATCAGAGTCGAGGTACCATTTCCATATTCTTTCCTCCAATAATCCATCTTGAATTGCCCTTTCTCCCTCCGGATCTAGTGAAACAGTCCTAATCTTACTCTCATGAATGGTGACAAGCCCTAATTCGGACAATGATTGCCCAGAACCAGCGACATGCACTTGGTCGTTCCATCCTGTTGACTCGAGTAAGTCATTAATTGACCATTTCCTGTTTGGATCAGTAAGCATGGACTTGAGCATAGTCTTGTCATTGTTGCTCATATCCATCTTCATTGACCCTCCATCGGGACCTCCCTCTTGAGGCTACCGTGAGAAATCACTCTTCTTCCCATAATACAATTTCACATTCATTGCAGAAGTATTTACTAGGCTTGTGGCCATTCAAAATTTCTATATTTCCGCACCTTCCACACAGTATCGAGGTCTTAACGGGAGAAATCAAGGTGGTATCTACTCTGAACATCGGGCCTCCCGCATCCGGAAGAAAATCAGTATCCGGCATCCAAGCATGTATTTTCTCCCGATCGATTGCCCTTTCGTCGGCCATTCCTATTGCAATCAAAAGTAGGACTATTCCTGAAATCGAAATTGGAGCGGCTATGGCTACCACCATACTCGATGGGCCCGAGCTTAGTATGATGCCACTCCCAATCACTATGCACGTCCAACCCGATATTGCAAGGTTGGCCCTGCTATTGTTCCGAATGGATGCGCCCATGATCTTGCCAAGGGGTCCTACGCATCAAAGTCGCCCTTCATCGCCTATAGGTTTCAATAGTGGTTTGCCTTCCACAGGGGTACCGCCTCAGTAGCTCAGCCTGGTAGAGCATCTGATTTGTAATCAGACGGTCGGGGGTTCGACTCCCTCCTGGGGCTCCAAAAT
>MDTB01220852.1_pt1 | contig 11614 bp, 8 predicted proteins | sample 811161 | NCBI WGS metagenome assembly MDTB01 (sample SAMN05326650, study PRJNA326480) | marine metagenome | isolation source: seawater | place: Mediterranean Sea | collected 2009
AAAAATATCTTTACAAAAACATTATAAGAGGTCAGAACATTGGGTAATTGTAAGGGGTATAGCTTCTATTACTAAAGGATCGGAAAATTTTGATCTACCTAGCAATCACTCTACATATATATCAAAAAAAGAGATTCATAGAATAGAAAATAAACAGGATGACGATTTAATTATTATTGAGGTCCAAAATGGATCATATTTGGAAGAAGATGATATCCACAGATTAAATGATATTTATGGCAGATAGTTTTTTAAACAATATATATAAAAAAATAATTATTGACCTTGGAAACAATTTACAATGGTCTTATTTACCTCCACTTATGATTTATATGGCTGCAGGTATCTCAGGACTAACCGGTATCGTAGGTATTTTTTTTATAAAAGAGTATTTGAATTTATCTGCATCATTTTTACTATCTTTAAGCTTTTGGGCTGGTATACCATGGATACTTAAAATACCACTTGGTCACATGGTTGATCTATTTTGGAAGCAAAAATACTACTTTGTCTTTTTAGGTGCTTCACTCATAAGTTTTAGTCTGATAATTATGTATGGTGTCATAGAGCATAGTATTTTTATGTTAAGATTTTTTTCTTTAGAAGTTTGGTTTATTATAAGCACTATCTTAGCGCCCACTGGTTACGTCATTCAGGATGTGGTTGCTGACGCTATGACAGTAGAATCGGTACCTCTTATAAATAATAAAGGTCAGCCCTTTTCAAAAAAATATATAAAATCGATGCATACTACAATGCAAACTTTAGGTAGGTTTTCTATAATATTAGGTTTTATTCTAGTAGCATCAGTTAATGTCACAATATTTTCAAACGTCGAATCTTGGTCTATAGACCAAAAAATGTCTGTTTATGCTCAAGTATACTTATATTCTATTTGTATACCTATTATATCTGTCATTGGTGTTTTAACATCTTTATTACAAAAATATCTTAACGATAAAAAGCTTCTAAAACTAGGTATCGTAAACAAAAATCCAGAAATATATAAAACTAAAGCTAATTATATAATTTTAACTGGTAGCTTAATATTTGTCTTTTTCACAATTTTTATAGGCATTACAAATATACCCTTTTCTCAAGAAATAGTTTTTTTGGGTTCTATGATTATAATATTGTTTCTTATGTTTAAACTAATTAATAAACTTCAAAGAAAACATAAATATAGTATTATCGGAACGGCTATTATAATATTTATTTTTAGGGCAACCCCCTCTGTGGGTCCTGGCTTAAATTGGTTTGAAATTGATATTCTTAAATTCGATCAACAGTTTTTTTCTGTTCTTTCTTTATTAAGCTCTATCTTAACATTAGTAGGTATAATAATACTCAGGCCCTTCATAGTAAGTAATTCTATTGCTAAAATTATAGTAATCTTAACTCTTGCTAATTCAGTATTAATGCTTCCTAGCATAGGAATGTACTATAATTTTCATATATGGACAGCTTCTTTAACTCAAGGCATTGTTGATGCTAGATTTATAGCTGTAATTAATACATCTTTAGAGTCTCCTCTTGGGCAAGTTGCAATGATTCCATTATTGAGTTGGATTGCAAAAAATGCACCTAATAATTTAAAGGCTACTTTTTTTGCAGTTTTTGCATCTTTCACTAATCTAGCTTTATCTGCTAGAGACCTCTTTTCTAAATATTTAAATGATATTTTTGTAATTACTCGTAAGGTTACAGATAAAATAAATAACAATATTATAAGTGAGGCGGACTACTCTGACTTAGGCTATTTACTAATTACTGTACTAATATTAGCTCTAATTTTACCAATAAGCTCTGTATATCTTACTCAAAGAACAAAATTTAAAACAAATGAATAAAGATATTGCATTTTACTCAAATATGGATGATCCAGAACCTTGGAGACTTCTATTTAAAAAAAAAGGATATAATTTATTAATATGGCCAAATGAAATTTCTAGTCCTAGTAATATAGTAAATTGTTTGACATGGGAACCACCATTGAAATTATTTAAAAGCCTACACAACTTGCTTTTTATTCAATCATTAGGAGCAGGAGTAGATCATATTTTAAGACATAAAATTAATAAAAAAATAGTAATAGCAAAACTTATTGATAAAGATCTGACTAAACAATTAACTGAATATGCAGTTATGTCTGTATTGATGTGTCAAAGAAATATTCAGGAGCTATTTATAAACCAAAATAAATTAATATGGAAAAAACCACCATTTATCTTAACAGCTAATAATATAAATATACTATTATTAGGTTACGGACATATTGGAAGTAATATTGCTAAAACACTGATAAAACTCGGATATAATTTATTTATATGGAAGAGAAAAAGAGTTACTAGAAATAACTTAAAGAATACAAAATTTATTTATGGAATAAAGAGTTTAGATAAACATATCAGATGTTCTAATATAGTATTATCTATCTTACCCTCTACTCAATTAACAAAAAACCTTATTAATAAAAAGAGACTACTAAACTTCAAAAAAAATTCTCATTTTGTAAACATAGGAAGAGGTGATGTAGTTGTAGAAAAAGATCTTTTAGAAGCCTTAAACAATAAAAAACTGTCTAGTGCTGTTTTAGATGTTTTTCATAAGGAACCATTACCCTCTAATAGCAGGCTTTGGAAACATCCACGAGTGTTCATTACTCCTCACATAGCAGGCTTAACTAGACCTAGCATCAATAATGTAGAAAATATAATAAGGAATATGAGCCATGAAAAAAAAGATAATAAAAACTCAGCTATAATTAATCTGAAAAATGAATATTAATTTATTTAATAAATAGCCTCTCTATCAAGTTATAACAGGTCCCTACACAAGGAATGTTTGCTCCACTGTCAATACCCTTACTACTTTCATCTGACCAAGCATATATATCATAGTGAACCCAAGCTTTTGCCTTTTCTACAAACTTATTTAAATATAAAGCTGCTACTATAGCTCCAGCATGTGGAGAGTGTGCAGAACAGTTAGTGATATCTGCTACCTTGCTGTGTAAATATCTCTCATAAGGTTTCCATAAAGGTAAAGGCCACGACATTTCTTTATTGTAGCCTAATATAAATTCACTGATCTCTTTATTATTCGTAAAAAAGACTGGTATATCTGGACCTAGTGCTATTCTACTAGCTCCGGTTAGAGTTGCAAAATCTAGAAGTAATGCAGGACTTTCGCTATCAGCCTCAGACAGTGCGTCAGCTAATATTAATCTGCCCTCTGCATCCGTATTTTTTATTTCAACTGATAATCCATTTCTAGTCATTAAGACATCTCCAGGTCTCATAGAGTCATCAGATATACTATTTTCTACACTAGGAATTAAAACTCTAAGTCGTAAAGGTAAATTATTTGATATTATTAGATGTGCTAAAGCTAATGAAATAGCCGCACCACCCATGTCTTTCTTCATGTTTAGCATGTATTGAGACGGTTTAATATTCAAACCACCACTATCAAAACAAACTCCCTTACCTACAATACTTATTAAAGGGCCGTTAGAATTACCTTCCCAATAAATATCAATTAATCCTGGTCGATTACTTGAACCTCTACCTACTGCATAAATTGATGGATAATTTTGCGATAATAACTCCTTATCTCTGATAATCTTTATTTTAGTAGAATTTTCCTGAGAAAAACTAATAGCATTCTGTATTAAATCCTCAGTATTCAATTGGGAAGCTGGCATATTGATTAATTCCATACCATAAATTAATGCTGATGACTCGTTTATTACTTTAGTCTTTAAAGCTTTATCACTTATACTGAGAGTTGTGTTATCAAGATAACTAGAATCAATATATTTATATTTATAACTACTTAAAACCCAATTAAGATATATGTCATAGCGAGAGATTTCTCTAGGAATTGTTTTTAACTTCCAAAAACCTTCTATTAATGAAGGCCTAATACTTGATAATATTCTTTTTTTATCTCCCCTAAGATCAACTGAAAAAAATCCTATTGTAGGCTCTTTCTTTTTTTTTGGTAAAAAAAATATAGGTGAACTATTAAATTTATTAGGTGGAAATTTTATATAATTTTTATTATTTTTATAAAAAGTTACTATTTCTTTTTCATATCTTATAGAACTAATTATATGAAGAATATTGTAAACCTTTGTTTGAGCAAATGATAATTTACATTTATTTTCTATAGATTTAATTTTTAACTTATTTCTTTTTTTTTTTTTATACATAGTTAAATAACAAAAACCCGCCTCTATAATTAAAGAGACGGGTTATTTGTTTAATACTTATTTTTTTAGAAGTTTAATTTAATAGTTCCCATTACAGTGCTTCCATTGTAATCTTCCCTATCATATACTCCAGTATAAGATATTCCACCAGTTAGGTGTGACCCTATACCAAATATAACTCCTGCTCCTATAGTGTAAGAACTATCAGGATCAGATGCTGCTGTATCTATTACACCATCTGTGCCGAGCTCAGTTAAGTATGCAGCCTTTGTAGTATCTTCACTTTGATATGCTACGTCTAAGTAAGGCATTAATATACCAATGGTTGTACCAATAGTGAAACCTGCTTCGACTGTTTCGCTAGTAGCACTATGAGCTACTACTGATATATTCTCAGTATTTTTTCCTGTACCGTCGTTGTTGGTTGCAGTGTTTGCATCGTCTCCACCAGCAGTATTTGCGTCATTTGGTACGATCTCTGTAAATGCAGGAGTATCTAAATCAATACTCTTGTAACTAAGTCTAGGTGTTAAACTAATTCTACCTCTATTTAATTTTGCTGAAACTTGCAAGTGAGTATATTCAACATCGGCAGAGCCTGAACCAGTAATTTGTGTATTACCTGTTCCTAAATCTAACCTAGATGTATTAAAGTCATAATCACCAGTACCCATACCAGCTGATAAAGATAAAATACCAGTATTTAAAGCGACGTAGGCTCCTAATGTGCTTCCATCTGCATCGTAAGATCCTGTGTTAACAGTAGTAGTAATATCTGTGTCAAAAGAGTTATATGTAACACCTATAAGGAAATTTCCTATTCTTTTGTCTAAACCAAATGATTGAGAGGATGCGTCTGCATCATATGCATTACTATCATAAGCACCACTTGTGTAAGTTTGGTCGTTATCAAAATCTGTACTACTTGCGTTAGCCCAAAGACTAATGCCTCCAAAAATTTTGTTAGCTGAAATTCCTAAACCTGAACCATCATTCCTGAAAGCCATGTGTGCTCCCATGTCATCATTTTGAGACATTGCTTGTGTGATTCTACTATTAATACCACCAACAATAGCATTAACTGCTACTCTGGCAACATCTCCTGATACTATCGCAGCAGAATTGGTTTTACCAGCTCCTGAATATATACAATTATTACCTACGTAAGCAACTCCATCGGATTGATTGGGTGAAATTAGATACGCATCTAAATATAGATTAAAAGCATCAGATGAATCTGATAATTGTGTTCCGTAAGCTTTATTTGTACAACTTAGTCCATAAAGACTTGCGGCGGCATTGACTTTTTCTGTCATTATTACGCTTAAGGTCACTAGACCTGTTAAAGCTAAAACGAGGAAGCGTAGGTGCTTCATACTAAATCTCCTGTAAAAAATAATTAAACTAACGCTTTTTTTAAAAACGCTTTTAAAATATTAACTAATTTTACAGATTACTCAAGCTTTTATATAACAATTTTAGAAAAAAAAAAAAGTGTTGCAAATATACAACTCTTCAATTACACAAACTAGTTTCTTTGACTCTCTAAAAATTTTATAATTTGCGCTGTATCTTCTTGATTTACTAAAAAAAGAATATCTGGTGACAAGGGTATTCCTAACATATTATAATTTTTAATCTTATTAACAATTTCATCAGAACTCCACCACCCATAATTCTTTGCGTCTAAAACTCCACCTTTTACAGCAGATTCAATTAAAAATGCCGCTTCATTTATATTTTCTCTACTAATACTGTTTTTATCTAATAAAATATATGCCCTAGATAAATCACAATAGGCATTTATTTTATCTTTCTTTAACTTACTACAGACCTTTATAACTGTTTTAAACTCATTTCTTTTTAGCGATTCTGCAATAAAAGGTACTAATATATCTTCTCTTTTAGGAGCAACCTTTATTAATTCAAAAGCTCTTGCTTTCCATTTCTCATAATACTCCGACGTCATAAAATGTTCTTTAGCCTCATCATTTGTAATAAACTTGAAGGGTAAAAGTAAAGATAGATTAATAAGCGCCACAGATGCTTTACCTGACTTGATAATATCATCGGCCATACACTCTAATTTTTGCAAAACTTCCATATCTTCTTTATTATATGTGGAATTATTTTTTACCAATGAGGATAGAAATTCTGAATATGAGCTAATAAAAGGAGCTAACATCATGCCTCCCTTTTCCGTATCACTGATATTATCTAAACAATTTATCTCGCCATTGTCTTCATTGATAGATTCTAACAAAAAAGAATAATTTAGTTTCTTATATTTTTGTATTGTATCAAATCCTATCCAAGATCCATATATTAGTGCCAAACTAGATAAGAATAATCCAGAGATAACTAACTTTCTTATAATTAAATTATCAAGTATTTTATAATATTTTAAATATATTTTTGAATTAGCATACGAATGATTGTAACTCACAATGCTACTAGCTGCTATGGCTATTAAAGGTAAGGTACCAGACCATAGAAACCAAAAACAGGCTACAGAAAAATATAATAGCCAAAAAATGGCAGAATATGCTGAGTTTAAAAAAGCATACTTATATATAAAGAACATATAGGCTATTCCTAGAACAAAACCAGTGATTCCTAAACTAACTAAATGCTCAAATAAATCATTATGTGTGTGAAAATGTAAATTGTATCCAATAATTAGCTGATCAAACTGAAAAATATTCATATTTGCAAGTAATAATTCAGAAGTAGAACCCCAACCATTACCTACAAAAAAGCTTTTAAAATTTAAAATGCCCATCAAAGCAACTTCTATAATCTTTCCTCTTACGACTAAAGACCCTAATGGAGAATTTACTACTTCTGTTGGAATAGGTCCAACACCTTGCCAATACACTACTGAAGATAATAAAATTATTATTGAAAAAACTATAGGCAAAATAGTAAAAAACTCTTTACTAAAAAATAATGATTTAAAAATCTTTAGTAAGCCAATATATTTTAAGTCACTTATCTTACACAAGCTAATAATAATAATATAAAAAGTTAATACTAATAAAACAAAGATCCAGATAATTTGTGCTGCCCTATTATCTAAGAACATTAGGTAAATACCTAATATCAAAAAGGCTAAATAAACAGAAGCTTTACTCTTAATTACACTAGAATATACTATTAAGCTTAATATTCCATAAAAACATAAGTAATCGTTAAAATAGTAAAATGTGATAGGAATACCATTCCAGCCAGGAAAGATTGTAAAAAACGTTACCAATGAAGTCATCAATAATAAATTTATCAAAATTAATAACCTAAATGTTTTTATCTGCATCATCGGTATAAACAAAGCAGTAAAAATAGCCAAATCTAAATACCAGAAAGCACCTTGTCCTACTTGCGCTGATCCAAACCATGCCAATATAGGAATTCTTTGTAAAGACCCCAACAAAAAACTAAATATCGCTATTAGCATTGGTATAAATACTAAAGGATTAAGAAATATTTTTAATTGATTCCTATCAAACAGACATCTTATTGATTTATATAAAAATAATACTGCCCCAATAAAATGTAAAAATAATATTTGAGTTTCGACTTGTGACCACATTCCCCCTAATCTTAAGAAAGGAGAAGCACCTAGAATAGTCCAACTTAGAGTGATTGCTAAAAAGAAAACAAATATATTTTCAGTCTCACTACTAAACACAACATTTAATATATTCTTAGATCTTCTAGTCATATTACCTAGTTTTAAAATTTACTTATGCTTATTAATTTACTTATTATTATAAGTAAATAAACAAATTTTACCTACTAAATGGAATATTAATTTTAATTTGTTTGCAAATTAAACAAATTAAAGTTTATATAAATATATACTCATTTAAAAGGAAAATATAAATGAAAAATAAAGTGGCTCTTATTACTGGAATTACTGGACAAGATGGAGCTTATTTAGCTAGCTTTCTTCTTAAAAAAGGATATTTAGTACACGGTATTAAAAGACGGTCTTCATCTTTTAATACAGGAAGACTAGAGCATATTTATGAAGATCCACATAATGATAATGTTAACTTTAGAATGCATTATGGCGACTTAACTGATGCATCTAATCTAATAAGAATAATTCAAATGGTAAAACCAGATGAAATATATAATTTAGGTGCTCAAAGCCATGTGAAAGTTAGTTTTGAAAGTCCAGAATATACTGCCAACTCGGACGCACTAGGAACTATTAGGCTATTAGAAGCAATAAGAACTCTTAACATGGAACAAACAGTAAGGTTTTATCAAGCTTCTACCTCAGAAATGTATGGAAAGACTAAACCGCCACAGAACGAAAAATCTATTTTTCATCCAAGAAGTCCATATGCAGCAGCCAAGCTCTATGCTTATTGGATAACTATTAATTATAGAGATGCTTATAACATGTTCGCATCTAATGGAATATTATTTAATCATGAAAGTCCATTGAGGGGAGAAACCTTCGTAACAAGAAAAATATCAAGAGCGGTAGCAGCAATTTATCTCGGATTACAAGATACTCTTTGGTTAGGAAATCTCAACGCGAAAAGAGATTGGGGCCATGCAAAAGATTATGTTGAGGGAATGTGGAAAATATTACAGTATAAAAAATCTGATGACTTTGTTTTAGCTACGGGAAAAAGTTATTCAGTAAGAAAATTTTGTGATTTAGCTTTTAAACATCTTGATATACCAATACAATGGGAAGGTAAAGGTATTAATGAAAAAGGAGTAAATTTAAAAAATGGTCGAACAATTATAAGAATTGATGATAGATACTATAGACCTACTGAGGTTGATTATCTTTTAGGTGATGCATCAAAAGCTAAAAAATACCTAAAATGGAAACCTAAAAGAAGCTTCAGTCAATTAATAGAGGAAATGGTTAACCATGACCTCAAGGAGCTGCAAAATATCTCTAAAATTAAAAGTAATAAATTTTTAAAACTATAATGTCTGAAAAAATCTTTTCTTTAAAAAATAAAGTAGTTTGGGTTGCAGGTCACTCTGGTCTAGTTGGCAAGGCCTTAGTGAGAAAATTAAAAAAGGTAAATTGTAAACTTATCACAATAGAAAAAAATGATTTAGACCTAACTGACCAGTCCGCAACTTGGAAGTGGATGAGAAATAATAAAATCGATATTATATTTTTAGCAGCCGCTAAGGTAGGAGGTATTTTAGCAAACAAAAATTTTCCTGCTGAATTTTTATATATAAATCTAGCTATTCAAAACAATATAATAGAAGGTGCTAAATTAAATAATATTAAAAAACTTATTTTCTTAGGTTCATCTTGCATCTATCCAAAATTTGCTGAACAACCAATAAAAGAAAAATCTTTAATGACAGGTCCATTAGAGCAAACTAATGAAGCTTACGCAATTGCAAAAATAGCCGGACTAAAATTATGTTCTTTTTACAGAGAACAATATAATTGTAACTTTATATCTACTATGCCAACAAATTTATATGGACCAGGTGACAATTTTGAAATTTCTAGCGCGCATGTAATGGGATCATTAATAAATAAAATAGTTACTGCAAAAATATTTAACCAAAATAGTATAGAAATATGGGGAAGCGGAAAACCAAGAAGAGAGTTTTTATATGTTGATGATCTCGCTGATGCGCTCTGCTTTCTTGCAGAAAACTATCATGAGGGAAAACCTATAAATATTGGTTATGGTAAAGATATTTCAATATTAGAATTGGCACAATTAATATCTAAATTAGTTGACTGGAAGGGAAATCTCACTATAAATACAAGTAAACCTGATGGAACCCCTTTAAAAAGATTGAACATAGATAAAATAAAAAAGTTAGGTTGGGAGCCTAGAGTAAAGCTTGAAGATGGTATAAAATCTACAATTAAATATTTTATTAAAATGAATAATTTTAAACTCACCTAAAAAATGCTTAGTATTATAATACCTATACATAACGAACTTGATAATATTGAGAAACTCTCCAATAATATAAAAATTGCCCTTAAAATTTATAAATATGAAGTAATATTCATAAATGATGGTAGTAATGATGGTTCCGCCGATCTACTTAATAGTATAATAAAAAAATTTAAATATTTTCAAGTAATTCATCTTAAGAAAAACTTTGGTCAAACTGCGGCCATTCAAGCAGGCTTCGATAAGTGTAAGGGTGAAATAATTATTCCAATGGACGGAGATCTTCAGAATGATCCAAACGATATTCCTAATCTAATTAGTAAATTAGAACAAGGCTATGACGTAGTCTCCGGTTGGCGTAAAAATAGAAAAGATGCAAAAATTTCTCGAATATTACCCTCTAAAATAGCTAATTATATTATTTCTAAAATATCTGGGGTTCATTTGCATGACTATGGTTGCACTTTGAAAGCTTACAGAAAAGATATAGTAAAGGATATTAAACTTTATGGAGAAATGCACAGATTCGTTCCTATTTATGCATCTTGGGAGGGCGCGAAAGTGGCAGAAGAAGTAGTTACACATCATGCTAGGATAGCAGGAAAAACAAAATATGGCTTATCTAGAATTCCAATAGTAATATTAGATTTGTTAGTAATTAGATTCTTTGAAAAATCCCTTGATAGGCCTATACATTTATTTGGTAAATTTGGATTAATATCATTTCTTTTTGCCTTTATTCTATCTGTATATGCTATTTGGCTTAAATTTTTTGAAAATATCTCATTTATACTCACTCCCTTACCTTTAACTATAGTTTTTTTTGCTATGTCAGGTCTTTTATGTATATTTTTAGGTCTTGTTGCAGAGATTCAATCTCGTACATACTTTGAAGCAAGAGGAAAGCCTCAGTACGTTATAAAAAATATTAAAAAAAATAAAAGTTAAATTAATGTGTGGTTTTACAGGTTTTACTAATCCTTCCAATAAAAATGAAAGTGAAAATTTAATTTACAAGATGCTAAAACCAATACAGCATCGAGGACCAGACTCTACCTCTGTATATGTAGATAATAATATTGCTTTAGGACATCATAGACTAAAAATTATTGATTTAAAAGGAGGTATACAACCTAAAGTGGACAAAAAATCTAGTGATACATTAGCCTTCAATGGTGAAATTTATAAATATAAAGAATATGCGGAAACTTTGAGAGGTCTAGGTATCATCTTAAAAGACAACTCGGATACCGAAGTTTTATTTCAAAGTCTTTTACATTTAGGAGTTGAAAAAACTTTATCTTCAATCGATGGAATGTTTTCATTTGTTTATTTTGATAACTCAAAAAAAACTTTATGGCTAGTAAGGGATAGGATGGGTGAAAAACCTCTTTATTATTATCATTCTGATAATTCAACATTCTTTAGTTCAGAAATTACTTCTTTGTTAAAACATCCTATTTTCAAAAATAAAAATATAAACTCTAAG
>MDTB01238534.1_pt1 | contig 11613 bp, 5 predicted proteins | sample 811161 | NCBI WGS metagenome assembly MDTB01 (sample SAMN05326650, study PRJNA326480) | marine metagenome | isolation source: seawater | place: Mediterranean Sea | collected 2009
CTTCTGTAAATACTGTAGGAAGTTCTGAGGAGCCAACCTGGTCGTAATAAAAAACTACTACATTAAATTCTTCCAGCTCATCATAAGTGACTTCTGAAGCATTTATATATTCAAAGTCTTCGGGATAAGTCTCATTTACCCATTGAGCCGCAGCGACAATATCATCATCAGCATTAGCAATTAATTCGTCGTAACTTTCGGCCGCTCCAAGAAATCCTATTTTACTAGGTAGTACTCTTGTAATTAACTGATAATTACGCGTCGAATTTCCATAGATCGCAGAAATTTCCTGTCGCTGTGAAAGATCTAAAACTGTACCGCTTGGGGGATCAATCTGGACGCCATCTGGAGCTTCTATTTCCAATTCTACATTTGTAACATCGGTGCGGGGTGGAAGCACCAGGTTTATTGTACTCTGTAGATTATTTACAGTTGCTTTGGTTCCGTTTCCTGATAGTTCAGTGACTATATTGAGCACGGGATCTAAGTCCTCATCAAAATTTTCTCTTTCGTCACATGATACAAACATGGTTATGGAAAGGAAACAAAGAATATAATATTTAAACTTCTTTATCATAGTGCGTGATTTTTAATCTTCTAAATTATATAGGTAGTCTAAAATATTACCGGTAAATGTTTCAATATTGGACTGGTAACCGTTTACAGTTCCATTAGAATCCCACTCATATCCAACAATAGTATTCTGGATACTAAAAATAGAACCTTTAAAATCTGTGGAAATTTGATCATCGAACATTTCATGGTTATTAATATCAGTTCTGTTCCATAAAACTGCTCCATATCCGAAGGCATCTCCAATATGTCTCAGCGTTCCAAATTTTGTTGCAGCTAGAGTTTGTTCAAATGTTGTTGCCGCATCTTGTCCACAACAACTTGGATCTAGAATCCCGTCAAAATGTTGCCACCAGATCAAACGTACTTCTCGTGTTGCTGAATTTTGAAGCGCCAGGTACTCTCCATTTTCAAAACTTAATCCTTCAAATACCGGATGTCCCTGTCTATCCAGCGAATTATTCGTAGGACGCATCCCAAGCCCCCAAACGTCGTCTGCTGGTTTTCCTGTATCAAAACAACCTCCAGATTCAGCACATCCAAATTCCGAGTAAACATAATTTCCTGGCTCTCTAGGAGCTGAAAAATCCGCAGGAACACGATCTAAAGAGAAAATCAAAGGATTTGCATCTCCGGCAATTAACATATCTCCTCCGTTCTGAACCCAATTCTTCAATACCTGGGCTTTAGCTCCTTCAGGTCTCAAACTTGGAGGTAATAAAGTTGAAGCATTATCAGGAGTAGCACTGTAACCTAAATCTTCAGCGGGGGATAGATAATAAATCATGGCTACCTTGATTTCAGCCATGGTTTGTGGAGAAATCTCACTGAACTGGATATATTCAAAATCATCTCCATATGTATTTTGCATCCATGTAGCTGCAGCTTTAGCGTCATCATCAACAAGAGATTCTATATCCGCTTGCTCGCCTAAAAATGCATACTTAGTAGGATTTGCCTGTTGAGTCTCCACTGTCACGGTGTAAGTTTTAGTTACATTCTCTGTATTGGTAACTGTATATTCAACCGGTTCTGTAAAATCAGTTTCAACTTCTGATGCAGGATCTATAGATTGTCCTTCTGGCAGATCAATTATCGGACTAAGGTTAGTAAGATCTGTTCCTGCAGGCATGGAAACATAAATAGTGCTTTCCTCATTATCGATTACTCCCGAAGATTCTTCTATCGTAAATGAATTGATTTTTGGTCCTTCAATTTGATTTACTACTACAGTATATTCGCTAGCACTAAATCCGTCATTAGAAAGTACAGTATAAGTAACCGGGCTTGTAAAATTCCTGGAAACTCCAGAAGCCACATCAACACTAGTACCATCTGCAATCACAAAGTTAGGTGCGAGATTAGCAATATCACCATCCTGGCTTCCTATTTCTACATTGATAGTATTGTTATCTTCATCAATTACACCTGTATTTTCGCCTATAGTAAAGCTTAGAATTTTTGGATCTCCAAATGCACCAACCATGGCTGTATATTCTCTGTTCGCACCATTTTCAGCCATTGTTTGAAAAACTACCGGTCCACTCGAAAAATCGATAGTTGAACCAGATTCGGGCGTTACTGTTGTTCCTTCAGGAACGCTTAACATTACATTTATTGAGGAGAGATCTGTTCCTGCGGGTAAAGTCATCGTAATTGTTGCAGATGAATGTTCTATTTGAGCGAACTCTCCATTCACCTCGAAAGACCTAATTATCGCCTGAGCGAAATCTGGCACAACATCGTCAAAATTATCATCATCATCACTACAGGAATTCAGTAGGAAAAATGGTAATAAAAGTAACATACCAGCGGCATATCTTACTATATTTTTCAATGATTTCATTTTATAAAGTTTTAATTGATTTCGATTAGTTTTTAATATCCGGAACGTTGAGTATATGTTCCACCACTGGCATCTATTTCAACCTGCGGAATTGGTAAATAATACTCATGAGGTTCAAGATTGGCGCCTGTTAAATAAGGTCTTCTAACTTGTTCACTTGATAAATATTGATCGATATAACTGTCTGCAATACCCCATCTTACAAGATCAAAAAACCTGTGTCCTTCATTAGCAAGTTCCAATCTGCGTTCAAATCTAAGTGCCTGAATTGCCATTTCCTGAGACATGCCCGTTGGATAAGTTTCTATAAGATAGTTAGCTGCATCTTCAGAAGGATTTTCAAAATCCTTGACATAAGGTGAATTTTTTGCTCTTGATCGAATCTGATTTATTATCTCAATACCTGTAGCTACATCACCGGTCTCTATTGAAGCCTCTGCTTTCCAAAGAAGTAAGTCAGCGTATTTGATCAACGGAAAATCTAAATTTCCTAAGGCCCATGGAAAACCGTTCGGGTTGGACGCCATACCATCAGAAGTGGGATAAATCATATTCTTCTTTCGAACATATAATCCGTAGGTGCCACTATCTCTACTCCAATTTTCCTGTTGTGCCATAGGTTCCCAATCCTTCCAGGTGATTCCAGGTCTCCCAATTGTATGATCAAGCCTTGGATCTACAAAATCTTGATCATCGACATTGCTGGAATTATAAGAGTTAAACAAAGGCAATCCGTTTTCTCCAACTTTATATGCATTGGCTAAATTCTGACTAGGTTTATGAAAGTCATCACCATTCAAATAAGGATGGTTAGGATTATCGCTAGGACTGTCAGGAGAATTTAAAAGATCTCCAAAATTTAAATTACCATATTGCGATCCGTCATTAATAGAAAACTGGATAGCGAAAATATTTTCAGGATTTCCATACCCTGGCTCTGAGTATAATCTTTCAATATCCTCTACAAGTCTATATTGACCTGAGTTAATTACTATATTAGTTTGATTTATTACCTCCTGCCATTCTTCCTGAAATAAATGAGCTTTGGCCAAATAAGATCTGGCTACCATTTCATTTACCCTTCCAAGATCAGGTTGCATTTCTGGTAATAGTTCAATTGCTCTGTTTAGATCACCTTCAATTTTTTCCCAGATAAAGGCTTCATCAAAGGTGTTGGGAATTTTGGTTAAATCAGTTACAGGTGTATTTTCATCATACCAAACTATTGAACCGAAATTCTTCATTGCTTCGAAGTAGAAATGAGCTCGAAGGGTATATAATTCACCTAATCTTACATCTCTATTTTCAAATTCACCATCTTCCAGGTTAACCAAAAATCTAATTCCTGTATCCACTCTTTTTAGTCCAAAATAAATTGATCTCCAAAGATTATATACGTTGTCACTTGAAGGAAAAAGATTATGAGTTTCCAACTGATGCATTCCTCCACCTGGGTTGTCTCCGGTACCTCCCCCGCCTTTGTAAGCGTCTCCAGATCTAATATCTGATGTTGGCCAGTTCGAAGGAGCATGATCAAAAGGATACAAATCTCTAAATTCACCTGTATTATACCTATAATCCAAAGCACTATATGCTGCAATCACAAGTTCTTCAGGCTCTAAATTGTCCTCAGAAATCGTATTATATTCGGTTACGTTCAGATCATCCTCTGAAACACAGCCGACGATCAATGTTATTCCAAAAAGGAATAGTGCCATTATTGATTTGTTCATTGTTCTTTTCATAAGATGTTTTTAAAATTTTGTTGAAACTCCGAAAGTGATTGACTTTGTATGAGGGATACCATAACCGGCGACTCCAATACCTCCAGCCCCAAGACCGGATACTTCATAATCAAATCCAGTAAAAGAAGTAAAGTTTAATAAGTTCTGACCAGACATATATAGCCTTAATTCATTTAGACCAATACCCTCCGCCGTTTGCTGAGGAAATGTATACCCCACAGTAATGTTCTTCATTCTAAAATAAGATCCATCCTCAATAAAATAACTTGATGGTTGGGTTTCGTTATTTACATTGCTAGTACTAAGTGCCGGAATATTGGAATTTGCATTCTCGGGTGACCAGGCATCTAAAGTATTTTCTCCAAAATTGAAGCTGAAGTAAGTGAAATCTCCCAGGTTTCTTTGTGTATTATACAAGTCATGTCCTTGTTTACCATCAAAATAGGCACTAAGATTGAAACCTTTATATCCCAGGTTTAAACTTACCCCATAGATAAAGTCTGGATGAGGATTCCCAATAATAGTCCTGTCATCAGAGTTAATAACTCCATCATTATTTAAATCTCTATATCTTATTCTACCTAATCCCTTACCCGGTTGTTGAGCATGAACAGCGACCTCTTCAGGTGTTCTGAAAAGTCCATCTGCTATTAGACCGTAAAATGAGGCAATAGGATCTCCGGCTCTGGTGATCGATACTCCATTAAGAAGGAAATTATTATCTGTATCAAGTGACTCTACATTGTTCTCATATTTAGAGAAATTAAGATCAACACCATAATACCAGTCACCTTCAGCCTTATTCTGATAACTCAAAACTGCTTCAAAACCGATATTGGAAACTTCTCCTGCATTGATAAATGGAGGTTGTGCTTCTCCATTAATAGACTGAGGAATAGGTTGTAGAAGTAAATCTGTGGTGCGTTTGTCAAAGAAATCTGTGCTAAGAGTAAGACGATTTCTTAAAAACCCAATATCAAATCCTACATTGGTTTGGGCTGTTTGTTCCCATTGAATATCCGGATTAGCTTGTCTTGCCTGCACAATACCTTCTGACACTCCAATACCATCTCCATCGATATCATAATTTAAGAATTCAATGGCATTTCCAATAGAGCTATTGTAAAAAGTACTTAGATATAGGAAATTGGGTATTTGGTCATTCCCGTTTATACCGTAAGATGCACGAAGCTTTAAATTGGAAATTAAATCAGAGTCTTCGAGAAAACTTTCGTTTGCAACATTCCACGCGAAAGATCCTGCTGGATAAATGGCAAATTTATTATTAGGACCGAATCTGGAGGATCCATCCCTTCTCATACTACCTGATAAAATGTATCTGTCGTCATATACATATTTCAGGGATCCAAAGAATGATTGTTTACTGTATTGGATTTCATTTTCAATAGTCCTGAATTCTGCATCGCTTTGAATAATATAGGATGGGTATTCAGTGATATCAACTCCATTTGTTAATTCTACTGTGGATTCAAAGTCTTCTTTTGTAAACTCTACTCCTCCTAGTAAATTAAATCTATGTTTGTTTATTTCGAAATCATAGGTTAATAGATTTGTCCAGATCGTTCTTAAAGAATTGTTTCTATCCTTTGAAACAGTAATATTGTTAAACACACTTGGAACTCTACCAACCTGAACAAAAGGTTGAGTTCTGGTATCAAATGCAAACTCGGTATAATCGAAATTCAATGAAGTATCGAAAGTTAAACCATCTAGTATATCAATTTTCGCAAAAACATTTCCTAACAAACGATTATTTCGTTGTTCATTTTTTCTGTTGGACCAAAGATTAGCGAGAGAGTTTGCTTTATCCTGAATTGTGGGTGCTGTATAATCGCCGTCTACTGTATATACTGGTATAAGTGGATTCTGAAGAATAGCATTTTCAAACTCATTAGCCTGTACTTCATTAAAATTTGAATACAGGAAATTCTCACCTATTATTATTCTATCATCCCAGAAATCAAAGCTTGTGTTCAGCCTCGCATTATATCTTTCATAATGGGTGTACTTCTGGATTCCATTATCTCTAGTGTAGTTGAGACTTGCAAATAGTTGCATGTCTTCCTTCCCATATCGATAACTGAAATCTGTATTGTAGGAAATTGATTCATCAATTATTACATCTAACCAATTTGTATCTGATGATCTGATTAATTCATCCTCATCTAAAAATTCAGGAATATCGAACCCATTACCGTTATCAGTTAGTACATTAAAATCTCCTGATATACCGTCATTTGCTCTAGCCTCATAATAGACATCTGCCCATTGCCGTGCATTTAGAATATCGACTTTATCTCTTAGCATATTAACCGTTGCCTCGGATTTCACAGCAAACTCTGATACTCCTGCTTTACCTTTTTTAGTGGTAACTACAATAACCCCATTTGCAGCTGAAGTACCGTATAAAGCAGTTGAGGCACCATCTTTTAGAACCTGAATACTAGCAATCTCATCTGGATTCAGAGAAGAAGGATTGAAAGTTTGAACTCCATCGATTACCCATAATGGACTCGATCCAGCGGTGATAGTAGTCAAACCGCGAATAGCAATTTGAGAATCATTCCCACCAGGAGTTCCACCAGAATTAATTTGGAGACCCGGCACTCTTCCCTGTAGACTAGTAATAATATTGGGACTAAATTCTTGAGATAATTCCTCAACGTCAACCACACTTATTGCTCCAGCTATATCCGATTTTTTCTCGGAAGTATAACCCGTCACTACCACTTCATCGAGTTGTGCTACATCTTCTGTCAAAGTAATCTCATAATTAGAAGATTGGTCTACGGCTACTTCCTTTGTCCTATATCCTATAAAGGATATCACTAGAGTTTCACCTGTACTAACTTCAAGTTCAAAGTTTCCATCAAAGTCAGTCATTGTCCCACGATTAGCATCCTTTACTGCTACGGTAGCACCTGCCACAGGTATTCCTTCTTCAGAAGTAATGATACCTGTGATGGTCTTGTTTTGTCCAAACAAGCCGACAGTAAATAACATGAGGGATATCACAATTAGATTTTTCATAATTGGCTATTGGTTGTTTTTAATTATTTTCAATTTCATAAATAGTAACTTCCGCGGAAGCTGAACCACCCTCCGTGAATAGATCAACACCGTTTGCATCATTACTCTCGGGGAAGAATCTACCTGTGAAATGTGATTCTCCGTTGATAAATACTTCTAATACAGAGCCATCAACGAAAACTCTTAGCTCAACAGAATTTCCCTGGTTAATACTGAAATCCCCTCTTCGAACATCTCTTCTTACTAGATCTGAAGTTGAGGAATCTGATGCATCCACAACCCATTCCTGAGCTCCAAAATCATAGTATACCCTATACTCTTCTCCACTAGTTTCAGCCTGTCCTAATACGAAACCGAAACGATCAGCGGTTCCTGTATTGATTGTTGTTTCCATTTCGAAGTGCCTACCAGTAAAATCAATGTTATCAGTGCTTCCAGGATTGATATCTACCGTTCCAAAACTTATCTCTTCCCCTCTATAGTTTTCCAGATTTGGATGTGGCTCAATTAAAATTGTACCGTCTTCATCCAGGGTCCATACTTGGGCAAGACTAAAAAGGTTTGCATAACCTTGTTGTTGTTGAAACTCTGGAGCTACCTCATCTGGGATAATTCCGATTGCCGTAGTTCTACCCTGATCGTCCAGGGTAACGGCTGGAGATAAAAATCCGTTTACTACTTCGAGATACTTAGGATCTTCAAAGTCTGGAGTAAATACTCCATTTTCAAAACTACCAGTCCAATAGAACGTAATGGCCGGAGTAGTATCAGGAGTTTTTTGAACTAATAGAATAAATCTACCATCTTCAAATTCATGGAGAACTGGCATCTCCCAGAAGCTTCCTTCTCCTTGATTGCTTTGTCCCTGGAAAAGAATTCCTTTGTAATCCCAGTTTTCAAAATCTTCACTAGTATAATAAACTACGTTACCACCAATAGAAGAGATTCCGCTACCTATTATCATATGGTATAATCCATCTTTATAGATGACATAAGGATCACGAAAATCCAGGTCGACCTCTGGTGGTGCAGCTGGTATTACCGGGTTACCATCAAATTTATCAAGGGTTTGATAATTATCATCTGAAAATGCGGTTCCAATTCCTGCCTTTATTCCATCTACACCGGTATAAAGAACAGCAGGTGTTCCATCTTCAAGTATAATAGCATCACCAGACCAGATCCCAAAATTATCCCAACCTGTCGAGGGCCATAACACAGCATCTTGCTCTTCCCAATCTACCAGATCTGAACTAGTAAAATGTCCCCAATTCTGATTCGCTATCCCTAGAAAAACTTCATTTTTCTGATAGAACATATGGTAAGTTCCATCTAAACCAATCAGACCATAAGATTCATTAGCCCATCCAAAATCGGGTATTGGATGATATAGAGGTCTGTTATTATCTCCTGAGTAGTCCAGGCCTAAATTATAATCCGGTGCTGCAGGAGATCCGTACTGGCTGGATATAAATTCTGCCACAGCAGGTGAAGAGAATCCAGAGTAAATTTGAATTTCATCGAGCGCTCCAGAATAAAAATCTATATCAAATATACCCATCATTTCACCCATAGTATTTTTACCAATACTAATTGGAGTAGAACCCGTAGGCCAGGTGATTGAACCAGATGGAATATTAGCCGTAGTTAACAGCTCCTCATTCATATATATTGCAATACTTTGGGATGCTGGACTTATTCCTACCAAAATATGATTCCACTGATTTCTAGGGATTATTTCATTAGTTACAGTTTGAGAAAAAGAACCATCAATAAAATATTGTACAACGATTTGGCCGAATTTGTTTAGACCAACCATAATTCCAGTACTTGAACCCTCTGAAGTCATAGCTAGCATGGCAGCCGTACCTACTGGATAAGATCTTGGTGAGGCCCATAGTGAGATCGTTAGTTCATCTTCTGGAAGAAGATTTGTCTCAATTTCTCCATCGATTTCGTTAGTTAACCCATCAAAGAAGATGGCGCTCTCTGAAACCCCGGCCATACGGCTTACTGCTTTCCCTTCAATTTCAAAAGTGTTGCCGGTTTCTGACTCCGTAGTAGTATTTCCAGAGGCTTCATCGAATTTAAATTCAAGAATTTTATTGATACGAAGATTATCAGTTTCATCTACAAACACCACATCATCATCATAACAGGAAGTCAAAAGACTTACTGCAAAGAGTAGCTTTAAGAATATCATTTTTTTCATTGGTCTGGTTTGTGTTATTAATAAGTACTTTTTTTTACTTCTTATCTAAAAGCTCAAGATTTACTTTTCTAATCTTTATATTATTAATTCTGGAATCTTCATTAGTTACTATTTTCAGCGCTTGCCATGGTGTTTCCGGATAAACCAGATTAGTCATTGCATAATTACCATCATTCAGAAAAATCTCAACTGAAGACTTGTCTATAAATAGTTTAACCTTAAGGGTATCAAGATTCCCTATCTGAACTTTTTGAGGTTCCGTGTTGGTGAATTTCTCGTTAAAGTCTACCAATCCTGAATTGGTTCGGTTAGTATAAAAGTTATTCCCTTTATATCCCATGGTGAATTTATTTCCCGCACTATTATTTAGGCTGAATTCCACTCCATCAGGGCTTACTATCTCAAAACTTACAATACTATTGGAAAGTTCATCAGATTTAATGGACATAACATTATCTGATTTTTCTGTATCCATTGCGATACTTTCAGAAACCCTTGCAATTTCATCTATTACATTAGTGTTTAAGTTATATCCATCTTCAGTTTGAACTAAGTATAATTCTCTTGGTAAAGTCATAGCACTACGCCATCCCTTTGTGGGAGTTGTTGTTGCATAGTTCCAGTTACTCATCCAGCCTATGAGTATCCTTCTTCCTTCTGGTGTATTATTGAAAGTGACCCCTGCATAGTTATCGGTACCATAATCTAGCCACTGGCTTTCATCCTGATCCGTTGTAAATTTCTGGCCATCAAATTCTCCAACGAAATACCTGGTCCCTGAACCTCCATTTGGTGAGCTTTCCCCACCATGACTAACGATCATCACCCATTTTTTTTCGCCGGTGCCCTGAACTTGAAGTTCAAAGAGATCAGGACATTCCCATACGCCTAGTTCAGGATTATCTGGGAAATTAAAATCACTAAGTTTTTGCCAATCTTTTAAATCTTCAGATTGAAATATTTCAATATGATCTTTTGCAGCCAAAAGCATCTGCCACTTTTGAAGGTCTTCATTCCAGAAAACTTTTGGATCTCTAAAATCTCTAATCCCTGGGTTTTCTATAACAGGGTTGCCTTTATATTTTGTCCAGGTTTTTCCTTCATCTAAGCTATAGGCTATTCCCTGCATTTGAAATTTATCACTTTTAGCTTTTTCGCCTTCAGGATCATGGTAGGTAAACATGGCGATCATGGCATCTTCTCCAAAACCGGCAGTATTATTTTTGTCAATTACTGCACTTCCAGAGAAAATATAACCGAGACTATCAGGGTATAATGCTATAGGTTTTTCTTCCCAGGTTAGTAAGTCTTTACTAACAGCGTGTCCCCAATGCATTGGTCCCCAAACAGTACTATCGGGGTAATGCTGAAAGAATAAATGATACTTACCATTTTGATAAACTAGCCCATTTGGGTCATTCATCCATTTTTCCTTTGGGGTGAAGTGAAAATTAGGTCGAAATGGATCATGAGATAGAGTATCGCTTTCCTCACTGGAAATCATAACTGAGTTTTTATCCTGAGAATTCATATTATCGCAGGAAACAACAAATGAAATAAGAATCAGGCCTAAAGCCAGTTTTAAGGAAGTTTTGATCATTTTGTGTTGATTTCTAAAATTGTTGAATTGTTCGAATTGTCTGGTAAATGAAGTTCTATATCCTCTAAGGATTTTCCTTTGGTTTCTGGCATGATGAAAATGACAAAAAGCAATTGTAAAACCATCATAAAGGCGAAAAAGGCAAAGACATAGCCAGGCCCAATGGTAGAAAAAAGTAATGGTACCAGTGACGGGATTATTGCTGCAAGCACCCAATGAGTTGAACTTCCAAATGCCTGACCTGAAGCTCGTAGTTTGTTTGGAAATATTTCTGATATAAAGACCCAGATTACAGCTCCTTGGCCAATGGCGTGCGAGGCAATAAAAAGGAAAAGGAAAATTGGCACCCACATTCCACCCCAATTAAGGAAAAACGCTGCAGCAACCAGGTTTAAAGAAATTATATATCCGATGGAACCAAAAAGCATGAGTTTTTTACGTCCAACCTTATCTATAAGAAAAACACCAAATAACGTAAAAACTAAATTTACAGCCCCTACTCCAATACTACTCAACAAGGCTGTGCTTTCGCCAAGTCCAGCGGTTTCAAAAATTCTAGGTGCATAATACAGAAATGCATTAATTC
>MDTB01007694.1_pt1 | contig 11611 bp, 11 predicted proteins | sample 811161 | NCBI WGS metagenome assembly MDTB01 (sample SAMN05326650, study PRJNA326480) | marine metagenome | isolation source: seawater | place: Mediterranean Sea | collected 2009
CAAATAGAGATTTTACAAAAAAATTAGAATTTCATTCAAATTATCATTTTCATAAAATTAATATTTGCGATTACACAGTATTACTAGAATTATTTAAACAACATCAATTCACTGATGTTATTCATTTAGCAGCTGAATCCCATGTAGATAACTCCATTGCAGACCCTACATTATTTGCTAAAACAAATGTCTTGGGGACTTTGAATTTACTTGAATCTTTTAGACATTATTCTAGTGGAAGATTTCATCATGTTTCAACTGATGAAGTATATGGTGACCTTGAAAAAAATGATATGGCATTTAAAGAGAGCAATGCTTATAAACCTAGTTCGCCATACTCTGCTTCAAAAGCTTCATCAGATCATTTTGTGAGGGCATACCATAGAACTTATGATTTAGATACTGTGATTACTAATTGTTCTAATAATTATGGTCCCCATCAACATGTCGAAAAATTTATTCCAACAATTATTAATTCTATTATTAAAAACTCGGATATTCCCCTTTACGGTACTGGTAAAAACATAAGAGATTGGCTATATGTTCAAGATCATGTGTTAGCTATAGATTTGGTTTTTAATCAGGGCTATTGTGGACAAACATATAATATTGGATCTAATAATGAAATATCTAATCTTGATTTAGTTGATGCTATTTGTAAAATGTGTGTCGATAAAAAAATACACACCAACCCCAAGAGTTTAATTAAATTGGTTCCAGATAGATTAGGCCATGACAAAAGGTATGCTATTGATTATAGTAAGTGTACTATTGATCTAGGTTGGCATCCGAAGTTTAATTTTTATGATAGCTTGTCCGAAACCATTGATTGGTATTATAGTTATTTGACTCAATAGTTGTTAATCTAAGGTCACTTTTAAAGATTCTATTTCTCGATTTATTCTTCTATTTAGTCCAATCAAAACTTTGCCAGGGCCTACTTCTAGAAACTGAGTTGCTCCGTCATTAATCATATTTTGAATTGTTTGATGCCATTTTACTGGTGCGGTTAATTGTTTAATTAAATTGTCTTTAATTTCCTTGGGCCTCATTAAAGGTTGTGCATCTACGTTTTGATAAATAGGGCAAATAGGACTACTAAAACTTATATTACTAATTGCATCAGCTAAGTTTTTTTTAGCAGATTCCATAACAGGAGAATGAAATGCTCCTCCTACTGGAAGGATTAGTGCTCTTTTTGCACCCATTTTTCTTAATGATAGACAGGTTTTTTTAATTGCATTCATTTCTCCAGAAATGACTATTTGATTAGGTGAATTATAATTAGCTGGGACAACTACACCTTTCTGTTCTTGGCAAATACTTTCAACAATCGTGTCTTCTAAGCCAATGATAGCAGCCATAGTTGAATCACATGCTTGACATGCATCATACATTGCTTTTGCTCGTTTTGAGACTAACAATAAACCATCTTCAAAAGAAATAGAATTTGATGCAACAAGGGCTGAAAATTCTCCTAGAGAGTGCCCCGCCACCATATCTGGATCTTTATTAATGGATTTAGATAATATAACTGAGTGTATAAATATTGCAGGTTGCGTAACATTTGTTTTTTTTAATTCTTCTTCTGATCCATCGAACATAATTTTACAAATATCAAATCCTAGAATCTTATTAGATAGTTCAAAAAGTTTTTTTGCTTTTTCAGATGACAAGTATAAATCATGTCCCATCCCCTTAAATTGTGACCCTTGACCTGGAAAAATAAAAGCTTTCATGTTATCTTATTTTAAGATTTATGTATTAAACTTGACCAAATTTCATGTGAAATTTCATGGCTAAATTTACTTTTTGGAGCTAAAATAACTGAAATAGCATCGTGCGAATGAAGAGACTCTTGATGAGAGCAGATTATTCTAAAATCTTTAATTCTTTCATCTTCAATTAGTTTATCATATATCAGTCTAGCAGCATCTTCGACAAATTTAAGATTAGATCCATTCAGTTCAGCAAATGCCATTTCATCTTCACGCTTAACAATTACTTGCGTTTCTGTTTGTAATGCATCTACGCACATTTGATGTAGCTCTTCGATCCATATTAATTCATCACTTTCTATGGATATTCTAGCAACTGATCTTTGCGAATGAGGAACAGTGGCTCTATTCCTATGTTCTCTTGCATATTCCGCTAATTCGTACGAACATGGACATGCTGATGAATAGACAAAATCAAAATGCATAAATTTTTTAAAAACGTTGTCATGATTTAAACTGCCTTCAAGCGAAACATTATAGTATTGATAGCCTTTATTTTTAGATCTCAGAGAATCCAATAATATTGGGTAAGAAAAGTTCAAGACAATTTTTGCATCAAAGGACTTTAATTCATTTTTATATCGTGCTAGGACATCATATAATTTATCCAAAATAAAATCATCTTTAAATTTATAAAAAGATCTTATTATGCGAGACATATTAATACCTTTGATATGTGATTCTAAGGAAACTGTTCCGGTTATTTTTGTTTCTAATTCAATAGTATCACCACTTTGTTTTTTATATTTTAGGGGAACTTTGAAATTATGACTACCTACTTGTTGAATGCCAACTCTAGCTCCTTTTATTAAAGCGGATGATCCATTTTGGATATCTGGAAAATCTTCTATTTCTTTTTGAGTAGGTTTATAATTTGAATCGTATTTATTGTCTTTAATTTCCATTTATTATTTGATTAACTTTTCCCATAGTATTCAAAGTAGTTGTTTTCTGTCTCTGTAATTTTAATTTTATAAAGTTTGCCTCCTAAATTTTTAATAGGCTTTTTAAGTTCTTCCCAAATTGCAATACAAAGATTTTCAGTTGAGGTAATACGCCCTTTCATAAATGATACTTCATTAATATATTTGTGATCTAATTTGCTAATTACCTTTGTATTTATTAATGCCTTTAAATCTTTTAAATCCATTACAAATCCAGAGTTTCTATTTATAGAACCTGTAACAGTCACAAACAATTCGTAGTTATGTCCATGTACACTAAAGCATTTACCAAACACATCTTGATTTTCTGTATTAGATAATGTTTGGTTTTCAAGTTTGTGTGCAGAGGAAAAGCGCTCTCTTCTCGTTATAAACATAAATTTCTTTATTTTAATTGATCTCTGATTTCAGCTAATTTACTTCTAATTGTTTGTAAGTTTTGAATTACTTCAAAATTTTTTTTCACTCCATCTTTATTGTCTCTGATTTTTTTTTTCGCTCCTTTTATTGTATATTTTTTTTCCTTTAAAAGATGGTAGATTAATTGTAAATTAAACACATCATTTTTTGTAAATATCCTGTTACCTCTACTATTTTTTTTTGGTTTTATAATATCAAACTCTTTTTCCCAAAAACGAATTAAAGAATTATTTACTTTCAATAATTTTGCTATTTCTCCAATAGAATAATATATTTTATGATCTTCTAAATTCATTTAATCAAAAGATTGGTTTTCTTGTGATGACATTATAAGCATCGTTTTATATTCCTCAGGAGTTAAATCACTATGATAAAAATTTACAGGATTTATCTTTTGTTTTTTATAGCGCACTTCATAGTGTAGGTGTGGTGCCGTTGATTTACCTGTATTGCCCACATAGCCAATTAAATCACCTCTCTTAACTTTTTTGCCTTTTCCAACTAAAACTTTGTCAAGATGCGCATAAAAACTTTGATAATCATACCCATGATTTATTAAAATATAATTACCGTAGTCTTTTTTACTTCTGGATCTTTTAATTTTCTCAATTACCCCATCACCTGTTGCATATATTGGCGTTCCTATTGGTGCCGAAAAGTCCATCCCATAGTGGAATTTTTTGGTTTTGTAAATTGGATCAATTCTTCTACCAAATCCAGAAGCCATTCTTGTTAAGTCATCGTTTGATATAGGCTGTATAGCGGGTATGCTAGATAACATATCAGCTTTATTTTTTGCTAACTCAATAACTTCATCAAATGATTTAGACTGGATAAATAATTGTTTACTTAATTTGTCTACATTTTTTTTTGCTTCAATTATTAATTCAGAGTAATTATATCCTTGATACTGCTCATACCTATTAACTCCTCCAAAGCCTGCTTTTCGAATAGATTGGTCAATTGGTTCAACACCAAATATCATCCTATATATATTATCATCTCGTTTTTGAATATCATCAAGGACTAATTCAGTATTTGTCATTTTTTCTAATATAGAAGTGTATTGTAATTTAAGATTATTTATTTCTCGTTTTAAATTTTTCTCTTTTGGAGAGTCTACAAAAGAAAAAACTAAAAAAGTCATAATAGATGCTATTACTATCGAAGTTAATATGTGTTTAAGAATAGAGAAAAAAAGAGTATTATGAGAATTAATCTTCTTGTAACTTAAACTTTTTTTATCATAATAGTATTTTGTTTTTTTATTATCCATAACATATAAACTCGTTTCCATTTTTTTTAGAAAAGAGAAGATAAATTGTTTGTAAATTTATACATATTATTTTAAATGAAATTATTTATTAAATAAGTTTAAATTTGTCCATGAAACATTTCTAATATGAAGTCTATAGAAATAAGGAAAAGATTTATTGATTATTTTAAATCAGCAAAACATCAATTTGTTCCATCATCTTCCATGGTGCTTAGTGATGATCCTACATTATTTTTTGTTAATGCAGGCATGAATCAGTTTAAGGACATTTTTTTAGGCAATACTAAACCAGCTAATTTAAGGGTAATGAATAGCCAGAAATGTCTTCGTGTATCTGGCAAACATAATGATTTAGAGGAGGTAGGACATGATACTTATCATCACACTATGTTTGAAATGTTAGGTAATTGGTCTTTTGGAGATTATTTTAAAGAAAAAGCTATTTTTTTGGCTTGGAATTTTCTAACAAAGGAGTTGCAAATATCAGAAGAACGATTATATGTTACTTTTTTTCAAGGAGATGTAGATGATGGTTTAGCTTCTGATAACGAAACAGAAAGTATTTGGACTCAAATTGTTCCGAAGGAAAAGATTATCAAAGGTTCAAAAAAAGATAATTTTTGGGAAATGGGTAAAACAGGACCCTGTGGTCCTTGTACTGAGATTCATATCGATTTAAGATCAGATGTTGAACGTAAAAAAAAGCATGCTAAACATTTAATTAATGCGGATCATCCTGAAGTTATTGAAATATGGAATATTGTTTTTATCGAATTTAATAGGAAAAAAGATAATTCCCTCGAAACATTACCTAAAAAACATGTAGATACTGGAATGGGTTTTGAACGATTATGTATGATTTTGCAAAATAAAAAATCTACATATGACACCGATATCTTCCTGGATTTAATCAAATGTGTTTCTAGTATTGCAAAAGTTAATTACGGAGATGTTGAACAAACTGATATTGCCATACGTGTCATTGTTGATCATATTAGAGCAATTAGTTTTTCAATTGCAGATGGGCAATTGCCTAGTAATAATGGCGCCGGCTATGTTATCAGAAGAATTCTAAGAAGAGCTATTCGTTATGGTTATACATATTTAAATTTAACATCCCCATTTTTATATAAACTAGTAGATCCTTTATCTAATTATTTTCAAACAGTTTTTTTAGAAATTGAGCAACAAAAAAAGAATATTGAGCGTATTATTAAAGAAGAAGAAAAAATATTTTTAAAAACTCTTGGTAAGGGCTTGAAATTAATAAATAACTCTATTGATTTATTAGAAAATAAGTCAACAATTATGGATGGGGCACATGTTTTTGAGCTATATGACACTTATGGTTTTCCGCCAGATTTGACAGATTTAATATTGAAAGAAAAGGGATTGTCTTATAATCAAGAACAATTTAATAAATCAATGCAAGAACAAAAAAACAGATCGCGATTAGATTCAGAATTCATATTAGGGGATTGGATTACAATTCATGAGGTTCCAAACAAAGGTTTTGTAGGCTATGATGTTGAGTTAGTTAATGATGCTCGATTAATAAAATATAGAATCATTGAAGCTAAAGGTGTAGAGCGAATACATGCGGTCTTTGATAGAACTCCATTTTATCCACAGGGTGGCGGTCAAATAGGAGATATTGGTCATATAAAAGCATCTCAAGAAGGACCAAGTTCTATTTTTATTGTTGAGGACACTAAGCAAGAAAATAACTTGATTATTCATACTCTTTCTGTTCAAGAGAGTCAAGAGAAGTATCTGTGTAAGGATATGACATATGGATTATTTATTAATCAAGATAAAAGAAGATTAACGACTAGAAATCATTCATCAACTCATCTATTGCACCATGCATTGCGAACTATATTAGGAATGCATGTTGAGCAAAAAGGATCATATGTTGGTCCAAATTATTTGAGATTCGATTTTTCTCATTTTAAAAAAGTTGAAAAAGAAGATTTAATAAAAATAGAACATTTTGTTAATCAAGTAATTAGCAAACGTCTTGTATTAGAAGATTTTCGAAATGTGCCGATGGAGGAGGCTAAAGACATGGGTGCCATTGCATTATTTGGAGAAAAATATGGACAGAATGTTCGTGTAGTTCGTTTTGGTGATTCTATAGAATTATGTGGAGGAACTCATGTTCAAAATACATCTGAAATTGGATTTTTTAAAATTACCTCAGAAGCTTCAGTTGCTTCAGGTATTCGAAGAATAGAAGCTATAACTAGTGATATGGCTGGTTCATTTGTAAATGAAAAAATAAATATATTAGAACAAGTTCACGGATTATTTAAAAATACTGAAAACATATTAGAGGCAGCTCAAAAAACAATAAATGAGAATAAAGTTTTACTAGAGTTATCCAAAAAGGTTCAAAAGGAACGTGCAACATCATTAATAAAAGACATGAATGATAAGTTTTCAGTTATTAATGGTGTTAAATTTATTGTTCAGGAAGTAGATTTAGATGCATCTGTTATAAAGAATATTTGTTTTTCTTACATTAATAAAGATGATTATTTTTTCTTGGCATTATTTCATCGTAGTCATGATAAAATTATTTTGAGTATTGCATTAAGTAAAAAGTTAAATCAAGATAAATTACTTAATGCTTCTAATATTATTAAGCAAGTTAGTGTCCATATTAATGGTAAAGGAGGTGGGCAGCCATTTTTTGCGGTTGCTTCTGGAGATAAATTAGAAGGAATTGATAAAATGCTAAATGCTATACAAATTATTACTGATAATTTTTAATAATTTCTTCATCTACTATGCTGGGAATGGTAACTTTTAATAGTGGATTTTTTCTCATTTCATTTTTCATTGCTTTAATAGCACCTTCATTTCTTGCCCAAGATCTTCTTGCAATACCATTATTAACATCCCAATGTAGCATATTATTTAAATTTTTCAATGCTTCTTTTGTCCCATCTAATAAAAGACCAAAACCACCATTAATTACTTCTCCCCAACCAACACCTCCACCATTGTGAATAGATACCCATGTTGCACCTCTAAAACTATCTCCAATCACATTATGAATAGCCATGTCAGCTGTAAATTGAGAGCCATCATATATATTAGAGGTTTCACGATAAGGCGAATCTGTGCCAGATACATCGTGATGATCTCGACCTATCACTATTGGGCCAATAATACCATTTTTTATAGCATGATTAAATGCTTTTGCAATTGCTATTCGGCCTTCACTGTTCGCATATAGAATTCGAGCTTGTGAGCCCACAACTAAATTATTTTTTTGCGCATTTTTTATCCAATCAATATTATCATTCATTTGTTGTTGTATCTCTTTCGGCGCATTGATCACAATTTCCTTTAGAACTTTTTCTGCAATTTTGTCTGTTTTTTTCAAATCACTTTTTTTATTTGACATACATACCCATCGAAATGGTCCAAAGCCATAGTCAAAACACAAAGGCCCCATGATATCTTGTACATATGAAGGGTACTTATATTGACCATTTGTTTTAAATATATTAGCTTTTGCTCTACCACATTCTAGTAAAAAAGCATTTCCATAATCGAAGAAGTATGTGCCTTTTTTTACGTGCTTATTGATAATATTAACATGCCTTATTAATGATTTTTGAACCAACTTTTTAAATTTAGATGGGTCTTCTTTTATCATTTTATTTGATGCTTGAAATGAAATATTATATGGATAGTATCCTCCGTTAAATGGGTTGTGCAATGATGTTTGATCAGACCCAATATCTATTAAAATATTATGCTGATATAATTTTTCCCATACATCAATAATATGACCATGGTAACCGATTGCTATTGCTTGCCTATTCTTTCTGGCGATTTGAATAGTTGTAATTAATTTATTTAGGCTAGTCACAATTAAATCAATCCAACCTTGCTCCTTTCTTTTGTAAATCGCTTTTTTATTAATCTCAGCTGTAACACTTATTAGTCCTGCTATTTTGGCTGCCTTGGGCTGAGCACCGCTCATTCCACCTAGACCAGATGAAACAAATAATTTCATGTTACTTGTATTATTTTTTATCATACGACTTGCATTTAAAATCGTAATAGTAGTACCATGTACAATACCCTGTGGTCCAATATACATGAAGGATCCTGCAGTCATTTGTCCATATTGAGTAACTCCCAAAGCATTAAATTTATCCAAGTGCTTTGTTTTAGAATAATTGGGAATCATCATACCATTAGTTACTATTAATCTTGGAGCATTCCTGTTAGAAGGAAATAATCCTAATGGATGACCAGAATATAATACCAGTGTTTGTTTATTTGTCATAGTAGATAAATACTGCATGGTCAATAAGTATTGAGCCCAATTTTGAAAGACAGAACCATTTCCTCCATATGTAATTAATTCATCAGGATGTTGAGCAATATTATTGTCTAAATTATTATGAATCATTACCATAATACAAGCAGCTTGTTCTGATTTATGTGGAAAATCATTAATGTTACGTGCTTTTAGTTGATAAGCAGGTTTGAACCGGTACATATAGATTTTACCATATTGCTCTAATTCTAATTTGAATTCTTTGATTAAAGTATGGTGTTGGTTTTTTGGAAAATATCTCAGTGCATTCTTTAATGCTAGTATCTTTTCATCTTTTGATAACTTAAGTTTTTTAAATGGAGCATGATTTTTAGATTGATCATATGATTTTTTAAAAGGTAATTGTTGTGGAATTCCTTGTTTAATATATTGGAAAAAATCTTTCTTTTTCATATGTTTTTTTTTATGTAAGGGCAGTGTAAACATTCTGACTTACAGCAGTATCCTCTTTTTAAATGATATCTTTCTGTAAATACTACATATCCATCTTTCATATAGTATTCATCAGATGATAATGGATTTAAATTATATTTTTTAAACATGGTTAATTAGTTTTCCGTACATATAATTAGTTCAATTATTGATGTATTATCTAATCCATTAGGTGTATAGTCTTTACCGTTTTCAATACCATCACCATCAATATCTATATCATTATCATTCTCAACACCATCACCATCAATATCTGGATTGCTAATAGTTCGAAAGCCTACAGTATATATGTCCATATCAATAAAAGATCCTACTCCACCTTCTTCTTGATTAATATCCCAAATTATTTCTCCCCACATATCATCATTTTCACATACTGCAAATGATGAGTAGAAATTTTTTAAATCGCCATTAAAGCTTACAATATTGTAAGTGTTACAGTTTAAGCAGACTTCTTTTTCACAGCTCGATACTAATATAAAACAAGTCATGATTAGTATAATCTTTAATTTCATTATGTTAGCATTATTATTTTGTAATTATAATCAAGTATAATAATTATTATTATACATTAAATAGTATTGTGTTGAATTTATGTTTACCTACACCAATTACAAAGATAGAAAGTAATTTTCTTTACAAAAAGCAAGTAGAGATATTTATCAAAAGGGATGACTTAATTCACTCTATTATATCTGGAAATAAATGGAGGAAATTAAAATATAATTTACAATTAGCAAAACAAAAAAAATATAGCACGGTATTAAGTTTTGGGGGTTCATACTCTAATCATTTACATGCTTTAAGCTATGTGTCTAATAAGATGGGTTTTAAGTCTATAGGTGTTGTTAGAGGTCATAATAATAATCATCTAAGTCATACTTTAAAGTTTTGCAAACAAAATAACATGTTGCTGCATAATTTAGATAGAAAAAATTATAGATTACATAAATCTTCCAATTTAATACTGCAAAGTTTAGAAAATATATTTGGTAAATTTTATGTTATTCCTGAGGGAGGAAACAATCAACTAGGAGTTAAAGGTTGTAGTGAAATTTTAAATGAAGTGAACTTAGAATTTAATTATTTATGTTGTCCAGTCGGAACGGGCTGTACAGCATCTGGCTTAATTAGTTCAATGTTTCAACATCAATCTTTTATTGGTTTTTGTCCATTTAAAAAATGTGTTGAACAAAAAACTAGTATTAATAATTTTGTTAATCCTTTATTAAATAAAAATTGGATATTGTTACCGGACAACCATTTTGGTGGATTTGCTAAGATTAATCATAATTTAATTAAATTTGTTCAGCAATTTAATTCAGACTTTGATATCAAATTAGATTTAATTTATATGGGTAAACTATTCTATTCAATCTTTGATTTAATTGAAAATAATTATTTTCCAAAAAAAAGTAAAATACTTGTACTGCATACCGGAGGTATTCAAGGGGTAAATGGTTTTAATTTCAAGTACTAATATGAAACTTAAATTTTTAAGTATTATTTTGTTTATTAATTCCTTTGTTATATCTCAAAATGTCAGAGATTATATTAAGGAATATAAGAGTTTAGCTATTAGTGAAATGTATCGTTATAAAATTCCAGCTAGTATTACTTTAGCTCAGGCCATTTTAGAATCAGGTAGTGGTTATAGTCAACTTGCAATTAACTCAAATAATCATTTTGGTATTAAATGTCACGTCCATTGGAAGGGGCAATCTGTTTTTCATGATGATGATGAAAAAGGTGAATGTTTTCGAAAATATAATACTGTGTCCGAGTCTTTTAGAGACCATTCTATATTTTTAGCTGAAAGGGATCGGTATGCTTTTTTATTTAAATTAAGAAAAACGGATTATAAAGGTTGGGCAAAGGGTTTGCAAAAGGCAGGTTATGCTACAAGTAAAACATATGCTAAGAAGTTAATAGCTTTAATTAATGAATATAATTTACATCAGTATGATAAAAAGAAACTTAGCAAAAAAGATCGAAAAGAATTAAAATTAGAATCTATAGTACCTAATAATCATGGCGTTATCGAAAAAAATTTCACTAAATATATTTTAGCTCAAGAAGGGGAGAGTTATAGTGATATCGCCACTAAAATGGATGTTTGGTTATGGGAAATTTTAAAGTATAACGAATGTGAAACAGATGGTATTTTAGATAAGGACGACAAGGTATATCTGCAGCCTAAAAGGCGAAAAGGAACTGCAAGCTATCACATTGTTTCAGAAGGTGAAACTATGTATGATATTGCCCAGTTCTATGGTATTAAGCTTAAACATTTATATAAAAAAAATAGAATGGAATTAGGTGGTCAGCCATACGTTGGTCAAAGATTAAACTTAATAAAGAAAATTAAATTTTAATATATTTTATAATTATATATTAG
>MDTB01066028.1_pt1 | contig 11611 bp, 13 predicted proteins | sample 811161 | NCBI WGS metagenome assembly MDTB01 (sample SAMN05326650, study PRJNA326480) | marine metagenome | isolation source: seawater | place: Mediterranean Sea | collected 2009
TTGGCGCGCCCTGAAGGATTCGAACCTACGACCCTCGGTTTAGAAAACCGATGCTCTATCCAACTGAGCTAAGGGCGCAATTAAATTAGTAGGTATATTTACTTAAAAACATACCAAATGGTCAATATAAATCGGTGTTTTGATACCAAACTTTTCCTCAACCTCATGTTGATGAATGTGATGAGAGTGAACAAAAACTGGTATTAAATCATTGCTTTTTGTTTTTAAAGTATAAATAAAATTAGTTCCTCTAAATTTTCTATCTACAACTTCTAACTTCAATTTACTTTGATCATTGTGAATTAAATCTTCTGGTTGAAGTAAAAGTTTAACATCAGATCCTGCAGGAAAATTATTAACTAGTTTACCCCTTATTTCCCCTAATTCGGGATGAATTAAACTATGAACAGCACAATCGCTGTCTGCAACTTTAACATTAACAAATACTCCTCTATTTAAAAATTTTGCAACATCTAATGAGTTAGGTTCATGATGTATTTTGTATGGTACATCGTATTGTTGAAGACCTTGGTTAAGGATAATGCCACAGAAATCAGCCATATAAAAAGCTTCATAAGAGTCATGAGTAACCATTATTGTAGTTATTTTTTTTTCCTTTAAAATTTTTTTTATATTTAATTGCAATTCAACTTTTAAACTTTCATCTATATTAGAAAATGGTTCATCTAAAAGTAGAAGATCTGGTTTAGACATTAAAGATCTTGCTAGTGAGACTCTTTGTGCTTCACCAGCACTTACTTGATGTGGAAATTTATTTTCAAGACCACCAAGATGTAAAATTTTTATTAATTCCTTTGAGTCAAAATCATACTTAGAATTTTTATTTCTTTTAGCTCCAAAATTTATATTATCTAAAATAGTATAATGAGGAAATAAACTATTGTCTTGAAATGATAGAGCTATATTTCTTTTTTCAGGTTCTATATGTTTATTTACAGATGAAATAATTTTACCTTTAAGAGAAATCGAACCCTTTGGTATTTTTTGTAATCCAGCGATTGATCGCAAAATTGTTGTTTTTCCAACCCCAGAGGGTCCAAGTAAACAAATTATATCACCTTCATTTTTTATAGTAAGATTAAAATTTAAAACTTTATTTAATTTACTTGCAATAAAAGTAGTATTTATAATTTCTAAAAAGTTAATAGACATTTTAGAATAATATAATCTTATTTTTCTGAAAGTATATGTTTTGATGTGAAAAATATGAGTAATCCCGCCCAAAAAATTAAAAATAATGAAGGAAGTGCAGCAGCTTCCAATAAATCTTGCGAAGCATACGCATAGGCTCTTGTAGCAAAAGTATCGAAGTTGAAGGGTCTTAATATCAATGTAATTGGTAGTTCTTTTATTATTTCAATAGCAATTAAAATACTAATTAAAAAAATACTATTTTTCAAATATGGAAAATGTATTTTTCTAAAAGTTCTAAATTTAGAATAACCTAATAAATATGAACTTTCATCAATTGATTGGTTCATTCTAAGGTAATTAGATTTTATTCCATTAAAAGCTAACGAATAAAATCTAATAAAATAAGCAAGAATTAAACCTATTATTGATCCAATAAAAATCTTTTTAAAACTTATCAAAGAAAAAGTATCAGTTAAAAAATCACTGAACCAGGAAAAAAAGGTAATAAAGGCTACAGCTAAAATAACTCCCGGGATTGCATATCCTGAAATAGAAAATAAACTCAAATTATCTAGTAATTTGCTTTTAGATATTCTATTTCCAAAATTTATCAAAAAAGATATGCTTACTAAAAATAGGCTTGCAAAAAAAACAAGCATTAACGTGTTAAAATTTAAAGTCCAAAGGTTGATATCTTGAAAGTACTTTGGAAACTTAAAAGTCCAATAAGCCATTTGCAATGTTGGAAAAATAAAGCTTATAAAAAATAAAAGTGAACAAAAGATTGTTACACATATTGCTTTTTTTCCATTTAAATCAATTTTAGGTATTTCTTTAAATCCTTGTGATGCTTGATGATATTTAGCTCCACCTCTTGAATAATTTTCAATAAAAAAAAGAGATAAAATTATTAATAGTAAAAAAAATGATAATTGATTTGCTGTATTTAAATCATCAAAAGATAACCAGGAATTATAGATTCCTGTTGTTAAAGTTGAAACACTAAAAAAAGAAACAGTTCCAAAATCAGATAAACATTCCATAGCAACTAGAGATAGCCCAGCAACTATGGCGGGCCTAGCTGATGGTAATACAATCTTAAAAAAACTCTCTTTTGCTGAAAAGCCAAGATTTTTACTCACTTCTATTAAGTTGTTTGATTGATGGTAAAATGAGGCTCGTGTTAAAACATATACATATCCAAATAAAGAAAATGACATAGATAAAATTGCTCCTAGCATTCCATCAAATTTAGGTATTAATTTATTGTAATCCCCTTCACCAAAAATCCAACTTAATAGAGCAAATAAAGATCCAAAGTTTTCAAAAAAAGCTGTTAATGAGTATGCATAAATATAGGCTGGAACTGCAAAAGATAATATTAATGCCCATTTTAAAAAATTAACTCCAGGAAAATTATAAAAAGAAACAAAATAAGCTGAAAGAACTCCAAATAAAAAAGTTAGTAATAAAACTCCCACCAAAATAATTATCGAGTTTATAATATATTTTATTAGAAATGTATTTTTTAAAAGTTCATAATAGTCACTTGTTGTACTAAAAAAACTTGCAAAAACAGTAAAGATTGGAAGAGCTACTAATATAGAAATAGTTAAAGAAATTATAAACCAAAAGTTTATTCTATTACTAATCATGTTCATTATGTTTTTTTATAATATTTTTTCAATTCTTACAATCAAGTCTCTGGTTAAAGCGGCGTATACTTGGAGATAATGAATTAAGCTACATTTAAAACCAGAGACTATTTTTGACGTCAAACTATTAATCTTTTTTATTGAACATCGAGGAAACTATATCTTTTATTTCCTCTATTTTTATTTTAGATATATTTCTATTAGAAATTTTTTGTTCCATTTTTTTGGCTTCATTCATACAAGGAGAACAACCTGTCTTTAGTTTATTCAGATTATATTCTTTTTTTATTGTTCTCCTCATAAAATAATAAACAATCTTTAATTCCAACCAGCTTCAGTCATAATCTTTAAAGCAGCTGCTTGTCTTTTACCATAAGCAGAAACTTTTGTTTTAAGATCTTGTTTGAAATTTGTTCCAAACTGACCAATTAATTTATTCGGTTGAACGCCACCAATGATTGGATACTCAAATGTATTATTAACAATATGCTCTTGTGCTTCAGGCGTAACTAAAAATTCCAAAAGTTTAATTGCATTTTTTTTATTTGGTGCATATTTTAATATTCCACCACCACTTATATTCATATGAGTTCCTCTATCCATTTGATTAGGAAAGAATGGTTTAACTTTTTTTGCTGCAGCTTGTTGCTCAGGACCTTTTTTACCTGATAACATTAAAGCTATATAGTAAGTATTAGCTACTGCATAATCAGCTTCTCCTGCTGCTACTGCTAAAATTTGAGCTCTATCATTACCTTTAGCTGGTCTAGCAAAATTAGAAACAATGCCTTTAGCCCAATCAGCGGTTTTTCCAGATCCATTGTTGTCTATTAATGAAGCAACCAACGACTGGTTATAAACATTATTAGACTGTCTAATAACAACTTTACCTTTTAGTTTTGGATCTGCTAAATCTTCATATCTCATATTAGATGATGGGCTTGTTCTAGAAGGATCGTAATAAATTACACGAGCTCTTTTAGCTATACCTGTCCAATAAGATGTTCTGAAATTTGATGGTACTACTTTTTTTATTCCTGATGAGCTAGCTCCTCTTTGAAACATTCCTTCAGATTGAAAAGCACCAAGCCTTCCAGCATCAGCAGTAATGTAAAGATCTCCAACGCAATCTTTGCCTTCTTCTTTTATCCTTTTTTGTAAGGCTTTATCTTTTCCAGACACAACATTTACTTTAATTCCAGTTTTTGCAGTGAATTTTTCATAAAGCTGAACATCTGAGTCATAATGTCTTGCACTAAAAATATTGACTTCATTAGCAAATAAGTTGCCAGTGAATGTGAACAATATTAAGTAAGCAATTATTGATATTTTCCTCATTTTAAATCTTTTTTAATTAATAATGATTATCATTTACACCTTTTTGATAATGATTATTATTTGCAATAATGACGCAGCTTACAGTAGAAGAGTGTTGATAACTTTAATCAAATGAGGTTTATATTAAGCATGCTAGAAGTGAATCCAAAAAAATTTAAACACATACATAATAAGTCAATTCCTTCACCATTAAGACCTAAGTTTAGAAATAAAAATGAAACTAATATTTATTTTTTATCTAAAAAAAGATTTGAAGGAAAAAAAAGAGATTTATTAATTAAAAGAATAAAATTTTTTGTGACAATTTTATTTGTTGGTATCGGTGGTTATTTTTTATCTAATTAAATTATTTTAGCTTTTACAGAACCCAATCTTTCTATTTTACCTATATAATAACCTTTTCCTAAAATTGGAACAACCCCAACAGTTGAACCTGTAAAGACATAAAAGTTTTTATTTAATTTAATTTTATCTTTTTTAAGCTTGTTTAAAACAAACTTTAATGAATTAATTGGATTAATATAAACGGTATTAGTGTTCCCATTAATAGATTGATCTGTGCGAATATTTGAAATATTAGTTTTTAAATTATCAATTTTAATTTTTTTATATTTTTTTTTTGGACCTATAACAAATTTAACATTAGCGCCAAAATCTGAACATAAATCTCCTAAAAATTTAATACCTTTTTTTTTCTGTCTGTATCCAACAATTTCAATACATGGAGCCATATGAGTAATATATTTCTTAATATTTTTATTTGTAATATTTTTTTTAAATTCAAAAAAATCTTTTTTAATTAAATAACAAACTTCAAGTTCAATTCCTAATGTGAAATTATTAATTCTTACACTTTTTTTATTTTTTAAAAAGTTATGTTTATATATAGTAGCATAAAAAGGTTCTTTCTCTTTTAATTTTTTTAAAACAGGTATAGCTGTTCCGCCTGCTTTAAAACCAATAATAGGTTTATTAATTTTTCTTTCACAAAGTTTTCGCAATTTTTGAGCTTGAGTAATTTTTTTTGTGAATTGAGTTGGAATTGGAGAAATAATTTTATTTTTTAAAAAAGCTTTTACTAATTTATTTGCAATAAAATGTATATTTTGATTAGTCATATCTTATTTGTTTTAATTTTATACAGCTAATGCTATAATTAATCAATGAAAGAACAATATACTGTTGATGAAATTTTAAATGCAATTGATGATCTGCAAAATTTAAAAAAAAGAAAAAAAATAGATACTATTGTATTAAATAAATCGTCTCAAGAAAAAGAATTTAATATACCCTCGAATACTTTAAGATTAATTGAAGAAGCTGAAAAAACTATTAGATCAAAGCTGCAATCTGAATAGCTGTATCACACATACGATTTGAAAATCCCCATTCATTATCATACCAAGATAAAACTCTACTAAATTTTCCTTTAACGACTTGAGTCTGTGTTGCATCAAATATAGAGCTATGTGGATTATGATTAAAATCTTTAGAAACTAGCGGTTTTTCATTTATTTCTAAAATACCTTTTAATTCATTTTTAGCTGCATTTTTCATTGCATCATTAATACTTTCAGCAGTAACTTCTTTTTCGGTAACTAATGTTAAATCAATTAAAGAAACATTTGGGGTTGGAACTCTAATAGCAGTACCATCTAATTTTCCTTTTAAACTTGGTAATACTAAACTCATTGCTTTAGCTGCTCCTGTTGAGGTCGGTATCATTGAGCCTTCTGTTGCCCTCGCTCTTCTTAAATCTTTATGTAATGTATCTAAAAGTTTTTGATCACCCGTATAACTATGAATAGTAGTCATATACCCATAGGTTATTCCAAAATTTTTTTCTAAAACCATAGCTACTGGCGCTAAACAATTTGTAGTACAAGAACCATTGGAAATAATATCATGATCTTTTTTTAAATCTTTACTGTTAACTCCTTGCACCAAAGTAAAATCTACTTCTTTTGCAGGTGCTGAAATTATTACCTTTTTTGCTCCTGCCTGAATATGTTTACCCGCTGATGCTTTATCAAGAAAAAAACCAGTACATTCTAACACAACATCAACACCAATTTTACCCCATGGTAATTTAGCTGGATCTCTTTCAGCATATACTTTTATGTTTTGATCTCCAATTTGAAAACCATCACTAGTTGTTTTAACATCATTATTTAAAATACCATGAGTACTGTCGTACTTAATTAAATGAGCATTGGTTTCTATAGATCCTAGATCATTTATTCCCACAATTTGTATTTTGCCCTTATAATTTTCTAATAAAGCTCTTAAAATTAAGCGTCCTATACGACCAAAACCATTTATTCCTACTTTAATCATGAGTTAAACCTATTATCATTTTCATATAATGAATCAATAAAAAAACTTTTAAATTATTTTTATTTGTTATTTAATTTAATTTCTGTTGATAATTTACTAAAAAAATCACTTAACAAATTAGCATCTTCTTCCGACAAAATTCTTTCTCGATTGATTGAATCTTTAATCTCAACTTTGATAATCTCTCTAATATATTCGATCTTATCCTTTGAAAAAGTGTTTTTTAATTTATTCTCATAAGATCTAATCGCATAACCAAAAGTAACTTGAAACAAGATAAATAATAAAAAGAAAAAAATTAAAATTTTATAAATAAATATTTTCATTATTTTATGAATCTTTTTTGAAAATTGAATATATTCTTATTCCATCAAGATTCAACTCCTTATATAGCTTAAAATTTTTTGGTATGTCGTATTTTTTATTAATATTTATATCGACTTCATATAAATGATTAGAGTATATATAATCAGCTGTATCTTTATTGCTAGTGCCTAAAAAAATAATTTTTTCCCACTGATCTTTTTCGATTATTGAACGAGCATCTTCTAATGGAGTAAAAGAAGCTGATGCAACTTTAATTTTTTTTAATTTTTTTCCATCTTTTAATATAAATTTCAATGCATCAGAACGACTTATTGATTGTGTATCTATTTCATAAAGAATTTTATTTTCATTTTTAATTAAATTATTAAAAAATAAACTTTGATATGGATGTAATTTATAAAGTGTATAAACTAAATTTAATGAAAATAAAAAAAGGATTGCATTAAATAGATTTTTATAATTTTTTTTAATTGTAAAATTATTTATCAAAAAAATACTATAACTACTGAAATAACTGAAAAATATATTTAAAAATAAAAAATGTCTCCATCCACCCCATAAATTAGGATTAAAAGAAAAATAATACATTGTAACTATAATCAAATTAATAAAAAAATATAAGTCGATAAGTTCATGGTTACTTCTCCAAAAATCATTACTAGAAGATCCATTATTCTCAAATGAAATAATTCTATTAAAAATTCTTTTTATTTTATAAATAAAACCAAAGAAAAATAAAAAAATTATATAAATTGGTGTTTCTATAAAAATTAATTTTGGAATATAGCTTTGCGGTAAATTAGTAGAATTATAAAATTCTCCATGAAAATAAACTTTAAAACCTGTTTTAATTTTAAATGTATCTAAAATATTTAATGTTTCAAAATTTAATTGCCACATGTATGGCCAATGTAAAAAAAGAGCTATTATAAAAATTATAAAAAAAACTGAAAAAATTTTAAGATATTTTAATGAACTTGATCCCAAAGTTTGTAAAATTACTATAATAAAAAAACTTAAAGGAATAATTAAACCGAAAATTCTTGATGATGTGGCAAGAGCTGCGAAAATAGCAAAAATAGTGATATTAAATAAATTTGTTTTCTTAATACATTTTGTAAAAAAAAATAAACTTATAGACAAAATAGATAAAAAAAATATATCTTTACCATCAAAAAAAGAACTTCCAAAAATTTTTGGAGACAACAAGTAAATTGTTGTGCCGAAAATTGAAGCCCAAGGATTATTGAATCTGGTCTTTAAAATTTTATAAAATAAAATTGAACTTAAAAAAAATATTAAAAAAACTGACAAATGCCTAAAATAAAATATAGCGGGACCGTTAATTTCAAAAATAGTTTCAATAAATGCTAAAAACAAATCATAGATAATTCCATAAAAAAAATGTGTTTTAATGTCAGTTATATTTGGTGTTAAAGTTTTTATATCGGTAAATTTTTGAGAAGCTATAGATTTAATATGTTCAAAACCGGTAAAATCTAAAAAATATGTTAACCAGTAAAAACCAAGTTTTCTTTGAAAATGTTCTTCAATTCCTAGACCAAAATCCTGGTAAATGAATACGCCAATCAGAAAATAAAAGAAAAAAATTAAATAAATAATTTTATTACTTAATTGCCTACTTTTTTCCAACATATAAATTTTATAATATAATTTCTATTAATAAAAACCAAATTAATATTTCTAACAAATTTTATCAAATGATTAATCAAAATTAAATTTTTTTTGAAGATATCAAAAATATAAATTTAATTAATTTGAATAGTATTTTGAAGCTCATTTTACTTTTACCTTTTTTTCGAGTTTCAAATTTTATAATTAAATCACTTATTTTATATTCATTGTTATTACAATAAATTAAATCAGATAAAATTTTGTAACCTTCTCCAAATAACTTGCCTTTATTTTTTTGATATATTTTTTTTTTAAAAATAAAAAAACCACTCATCGGGTCAATTGTTTTTTTCCCAACTATAGCAAAGAAAACTAAAATAATAATTTTTGAAGCGTAAAATCTTATAATACTTAATCCTTCGTTTTTAGGAGATTTAAAATTTCTAGATGATACTAAAAAATCCAATTTTTTTTTATTAAAAGAAGTTATCATCTTCGGTAAATATTTCGGATTATGTTGTAAATCACCATCCATTACTAAAATATTATTAAATTTTGCTTTTTGAAAACCTAAAATACATGACTGACTTAAATCTCTTTTTTTATTTTTTCTTATATGAAATGAAATATTTTTATGTCTTTTTTTTAAACTTCTTAAAATTTTATAAGAATTATCTATAGAATTATCGTCAATAAAAATAATCTCATATTTATATTTTTTTAAAAAAAAATTGATTTTTTTAACAAGTTTAACAATATTTTTTTCTTCGTTTAAGATAGGTATTACTATTGAAGTTGAATTAATATTTGAAATAATCATTTTTTTAATAAAACTTATATAAAAACTTTTTGTCCTAATATGTAGTGCATAATTTTTTTGGTGAAGTACAGATCATTTTTTTAATATTCCAAAAATCTGTATATATATGCGTAAATAATTTATCAATATTGTTCTTAATTAGTTTTTCTTCATTTGATGAATATGCAAAAACAAAAATATCTTTTTTAATTAATTTTTTAAAAATTTTTTTTTCATTTAAAATATCTTTAAAGCTTGCTGATATAATTCTTATATTATTTCTTACTATAAAATTATAATCTCCTTTATTGTAATTTAGTATTGGATTTTTAATATTTTCTTTAATTGCCTTTTTAAAGTTATCTTTTCCAAAAATTTCTACAAGTATTCTATTTTCATCAAATTTAAAATCTTTTTTAATTTTTTTAAAATTATTTGTTTTGTCTGTAATAAAAAATAAACTTTTATTATCTAAAAAAATCTTGTTAATTTCTTTAATTGTAATTGGATTGAATTTTTTGTGTATTTTTAATTTTTTAATTTCTTCAAGTTTTAAATTATTTTTATTATTTCCTTTATAATTAGTTTTTTTTTTAAATGAATCCCAATCGTGAACTCCAACAAAAATTCCATCTTTTGTTTCTTGTAAATCAATTTCTATAAGTTTATAACCATTGTTTATACTCGCGCTCACTGCATTTAAAGAATTTGTATACTTAAAATTGTCAATGCCTCCACCAGCGTGAGCAATAAATCTGTGATTCCGTAACTCTAAAGAATTAATTAATTGGGTGCTGTACTTTGGTAGTTTTTGATAAGATAAATAAATTGTAGTAATTGAAATCATTACTAGAAAATATATAAATTTATTTCTTCCAAAATTCATAATAAAAATCAGATTTTTTTTCTATTTCACTAATTAAATCTTCTTTATATTTTTTATAATCCAATTCTTTATACTCCCTCAAAACACTGAAACCCAATCCAATTTTATAATCGTAGGGTAACTTCATCAAATCTAAAATTGTTGGATAAAGATCATAATGATTCATTTCATTTCTTAAGATCTTAATGTCCGAATTAACTATTCTATTATAGATACTTTTTACTTTCAAATTTTCATTTTTTTCTGATGATTTTGGATAGAGGTGATCACCGACTATTATTATATTAATTGATTCCTTATACTCTTTTTTTACTTGTGAAATAAACTTATATAAATGTTTTGAAGTGCATGTAATTGTAAAGTTTATATCTAGCTTTAACTTCTTATTGTTTTGAATACAATAATTATCAGTATATCCCGGATAATGTGTGTCGGTAGTTAAGATTGTTAAATTAAAATTTTTATTTTGAATTTTCATCTTATCAATTATTTTTTTTGCTTCATTAAATAAAATTCTATCATTTACACCCTTTCCCCAAGAATTAAAGTTATTATAACCTTTTTTTATAAAAAAATTTCTTCCAATTATTTGATTATAATTATGATCTTTAAAAAAAATATTCATTGCTTGAAAGTTTGGGCTTATAGAATTCATGAAGATATTTTCATATCCATTAAATTTTAAAATATCACCTAAACAAATAGCATTAGGTAAAAAATTTTTTAATCCAAAAACTTCCACCACATGTTTTCCAGTTCTTTCTCTAAATCTAGGATCTAAAACACCTATTGGTTTTTGCGGGATGCCACATTGACTTGAGACTATCGCGCCAATAGTAAAATTGTTATATGTTGTTTCATAGAAATTATTCACCTTAGAATTCTCAATATTTTTAAAATTTATATGATCAAGCGTTTTTTGTGTAAGTTCTTTTTTTGTTGAAAAATTTTCATCGAATGACTCTAGATATATCAATAATAAATCCTTTTTATTATTTTCTTGAATCTTATTTAATTTTGGAAATTCGTAATTATTTTCAATAAAATTTGAAGTTTTTGAATTTTTAAATTGTTTTTCTATATCTAGCATTTGAAAAAAATGTATGGATATAAGAAAGGCTACACCAATTGAAAGTTTAAAATAATTTTTTGAAATGAAAGAAAATATTCTACTTTTTGTTTTTAGATATTTTATTGTATAAAAAATTGAATAAATAAAAATTATTAACAAAATAGGGAAATAAATACATAGTTGAATAAATTTTTCTATTACATAATCATCAGTATCCCACAAACCTTTTGTTCCAAAATTTAAAAAAACTAAAATTTGTTCAAAGCTAACTTTTCCAAAATACCTATGTAACCATTCTGTAAACATAAATATTTGAATTGAAAAAAATAAAAATAAATAACTTAAAAATATTTTAAATTTCATAAAATGTTATAAAAGGAAATTATATATTTAAACGTACTTAAAAA
>MDTB01140164.1_pt1 | contig 11611 bp, 13 predicted proteins | sample 811161 | NCBI WGS metagenome assembly MDTB01 (sample SAMN05326650, study PRJNA326480) | marine metagenome | isolation source: seawater | place: Mediterranean Sea | collected 2009
ACCTGGAGACCTGAGCTGACGACCTCGGGGCCGATACCGTCACCACCCAAAGCCAAAATCTTTAACGGCATTTCTGTCCCTGAAACTCAAACGAGTCATCGAGCGGAGCCTAGATCTGCCCAGTCTTATTCCGAGGAAAGAACCCTGTTATTTCAGTAGCGACCCATTGCTTGTGTATTGCGACACACCGTTCACTGCTAGAAATATGACACCAGAAAAATGAACGATGCAACGCCTATGAAGACAGCGGGCAAAACCTGTCGCCCAAGGACAAAGAACAACCCTACACCGATAACAAAGGCCAGGAACCTAAAAAGAAGGGGTGTCTCCATCAATGGTCCGATCGGCAGAATAACCATTCTTGCAATGAGCCCGCCCAACATTGCGTAGGAAACGAAAGTTACCCACTGAAACACAGGGCCGTCGCTGTTAACTCTTGCTGCAAACATCACTCCAGCCCAACGCCATATATAGGTGCCGGCTATAGCGCCGAGAGTTAAAAGCGCAAGTGCATTGCCCGGTAAATCCGTCACTCGGTTGATTCCTGATTAGGGAGTCGCTTATTCAGCCAGAACGCCAGCGTACCGCCCACGGCACCCGTCAGAAGAAGATCCAGATCCGGCGTCACAAGATGGAATATGACCCCCAGCGGGGCACCCACAATGAGCGCGATCATCGAAGCCCTGCTCTGAACACCCGCAAGCAGGACAGCAAAAAACAACGGGTTCATGAAGATCAGCCCCAAGGCGATTGGCCGCGGCATCAACCCCACTCCTACATAGCCGATGACCGTACCAAGAATTCCCGCGCTCATGCAAATGACAGCAAAAACAATGTAGTAACGGCGGCGCAAGTTTTGCTCGATCTCTGGAAAGCGCTTTAAGCCTGCAGCCCAAGAGTTGATGGACAACATCTGAACCAGCGCAAAGTTCCATCGGGTACGGGATCGCTCCTTATTCATAAGCGGCATGAACGACACCACCATGGGGAGAAATCTCGCATTAGCAAGTGACACGCCCAGAATCACAAAAAACGCTGAAACGCCTGCAACGTGCATCTCGACTAACGCCAACTGACCCGGCAGTCCCCAGATTCCAACAGTTGCTGCAATCGCCATCGCAAGAGGAAGACCACTCTCATGGACCAAAGACCCAAAACCCGTCATGCTGGCGAGCAGCGTGATCGAGGGGAAACCCACCGCGTCCCGTATAGCGAGTCGGGTCACCTCACGCGCACCTGAGATCATAAGATCAGATGGTGTTGTAGGTGAGGCAAAAAGACCTAGCCTTAAAACTGGCCAGTATTGAAATCACGAATAGCCTGTTCGATCTCGGCGCTTGTATTCATCACGAACGGACCGTAGCGAGCGATTGGCTCACTCAAAACCTGTGCTGCAACCAGCAAAACTCTTGAGTCAGCATCCTCAGCCTCAATGTGCACCGAATTACCAGCGCTGAGGACTCCCAACTGTCTTGCCGAGACTGAATTACTGGCCCCATCTGATCGTATGGATACCTTGCCGTCGATAACAAAAACAAAACCGGCATGACCTTCTGGAATCGACTCCACAAGGCTGGTCCCGGGAGACAAACTGACATCAAGGTATAACGGCTTCGTAACCACCGCCTTTACCGGTCCGGTCGTTCCCTGATCAGTGACACCGGTAATCACACTGACATCGACTCCCTCAGCGCGATGTTCGAGTGGAATCTGATCCTTCGCATATTCGTGATAAGCCGGATTACAAAGCTTGTCGCTGGCAGGGAGATTTACCCACAACTGGAATCCCGCAAGCCGCCCGTTTTCCTGCTCCGGCATTTCCGAGTGGACGATCCCCCGCCCTGCCGTCATCCATTGGATCCCGCCAGCCTCGATTATCCCGCCGTGCCCTGCGTTATCTTCATGGCGCATCTTTCCTGCCAAAAGATACGTGACCGTCTCAAAACCCCGATGAGGATGAGAAGGAAAGCCGGCGATGTAGTCCCCCGGATCATCTGATTCGAAAAAATCCAGCAGCAGGAATGGGTCGAGTTCGGGCAGAGACTGCGAACCGATGTATCGCGTCAGGCGAACACCCGCGCCATCAGATGTCGGCTGCCCTGAAATCACTTGGGTAATTTTGCGATAGTGCTGACGGTCAGCCGACTCTACGGTACCTGTACTCATACTAAATACTGCCATTGTTTAACCATTTTTTCTTGAACTATACTCTGGGCTGGTGAACCTACCCTGATTCATATTGCATCTCAATGGCGGCTCAGGAACCCATCGTCTCTGACCAAGTCCAGATAACACCGTTGTCGGTACACACCGGCGCCGAAATCGGTGGTGTTGACCTGCGTTACCCGCTCACTAACCGCCAGATCGATGAGATTCGCGGTGCATTACTCAAGTGGCGGGTGGTATTCTTTCGTGGACAGGAACTTACGCATCCCGAGCATATTGCGCTCGCAAAGCAGTTCGGCGAACCCACGCCAGGCCACGTCATCTTCGGCAATCATAGTGAATACCCCGAGATTTATCCGGTGGTAAAACGCCGGACCGCTCAGGGCGGAAACGTCGCAATCAAGCGGGCCTGGACCGGATGGCATACTGACATCACTGCAGCCATTAACCCGCCGGCCGCATCAATTCTTCGTTCTGTAGTCTTGCCACCTTATGGGGGCGATACCCAGTGGCTCAATATGGCCAAGGCCTTTGAGGCGCTGTCGCCGCCGATGCAGGCCTTCCTGTCCTCGCTGAGGGCCATTCACCAGTATCGGCGCGCCGCCGATTCCAAGGATAAAAGCGGATACAACAAGCTGATCGAGGAACACACCATGGTGTCCGAGCATCCCTTGGTTGCTGTCCACCCCGAGACAGGTGAAAAAATACTCTTTACCAACGCGGCCTATGTTGACCACATCGTCGGTCTGACCCCCAGAGAAAGCCAGTGTCTGCTGGAATATCTCTGGGAGCATTGCCTGCAGCCGGAGTTCACGATCCGATTTCGCTGGAGCGCCGGGAGTATTGCCTTCTGGGACAATCGCGCCACCCAGCATCAGGCCATCGGCGACATCTTTGATACCGACTTCGATCGCGAACTCTACCGGGTTACCCTGAACGGCGAGGTGCCTGTCGGGACTGATGGACGCAAGTCCACCGCAATCAGCGGCGAATCTATCAAGCCCGTTTAACTCTCTCTAAGCCGCAAAACGGCTGCTGCCCAGCCGGGTATCATCTGCCATCCAGAGTGGCGAGCGTGCCATAAAGGTCAGGTCGGCGGTCCCGAAAGACTGCCCAGGAGTCTCGGTATTCTTTGACCTGATCGAAGTCAACGCGGTGTATCAGTACCTCTTCCTGATCTCTTCCCGCCTGCGCTACGACCTGGCCCTCGTGATCGGCAATAAAGGAGTTGCCGTAAAAATCGAGATGCACCTTCGGTGATTCGGTCATATATTCCCGGCCGATCCGGTTGGAGGCAACGACCGGCAAAATATTGCACGCCGCATGTCCGCACATCGCGTTGCGCCAGGCGTCCACAGAATCATTGCCAGTCAGCATGTCTCCGCCGCCCCCAAGACCTGAGCCGATCGCGGTGGGGTAAAGAATGATGTCGGCGCCCATCAGGGTCAGACACCTTGCCGCCTCGGGAAACCATTGATCCCAGCAGATGAGTACGCCGACTTTGCCGTAACGGGTATTCCAGACACGAAAACCCGTGTCGCCCGGACTGAAGTATTCTTTTTCCTGGTATCCGCGTGCGTTTGGGATATGTGATTTTCTATAGACCCCAAGGATAGTGCCATCGGCATCGGCCATCGCCACAGAGTTGAAATAGACCTCACCGGCCTTTTCAAAAAAACTAATCGGCAAGACCACGTCGAGCTCTCTTGCGAGTTTCGAAAAGCGCTTAACGACTTCACTTTCACCCAACGGGCGGGCAAGGGAACGGTGCTTATGGCACTGCTCAATAGGGAAATACGGTGTTTCAAACAGTTCCTGGACAAGGACGATAGACGCCCCGCCGGATGCCGCCTGGCGCACCAGGTTCTCCGCCCGATCCAGGTTTTCATCACTCTCCCAACTGCAGGCCATCTGTGTCGCTGCTACCCCTACGTCTGTCATCTGACTTCATCCTTATTGCATAACACTCGATCAAGTGGCAGCTATGTTACCGCTTTTCGAATGACTCAAGTATGCTTCGGTTCGTCGAAAGATCTGTTCGCTTAAGCAACAACACACACATGAACCCATCCTCTGTCACTGATTCTTTTGAGATTCCACTGCGATATCTTGCCGTCAGTGAGAAAAGTGCATTGATTCGCCCGTCTGTTGGCGGCGGCGATAGCGCTTCTGAGGAAGGCGATTACGTGACGAAACTTGTAGAGATACATGACGCCCGCAATAGGTCCACCTCGCTCGACCAGGAAGGGTTCATGTTGTGCCATCAAGAAACTGAAGTCGCCGATTTCTACTCGGATAATGAGATCAAATCGATCTACGAGGGGGAAGTCAAAACGCTTCTGATGGATATCACCGGAGCGCGAAGGGTAGAGATTTTCGATCACACTCGACGCGCTTCATCGATTGAAACCCAACGCACGCAGGGTATCCGCGAACCCGCTTCAACGATTCATAACGACTATGATGATGAATCAGGGCCCAGGCGTTTGCGAGACTTTTTTCCTGATGAAGCTGACAAGCTGACAGAGAATCGTTTTGCCATCATCAACACATGGCGCTCTATCAAGCAGCCCGTACGAAACTTCCCGCTCGCCTTGTGTGATGCGTCCTCGGTTTCAAAGGACGATCTCGTGAGCGTACCGCGTATCTCCAAAGACCGGGTCGGCGCTGTCCAGATGGCCACCTTCAGTCCGTCACATCGCTGGTGTTATTTTCCACTAATGCGAATGGATGAGGCCCTGCTCTTTAAAGTCTATGACTCCGTCGATGACGGACGTGCCAGATTTACCTTACATACGTCCTTTGATGATCCAACCGTCAACAATACAATGGAAACGAACCGCGAAAGTATCGAGACACGATGCTTCGTCTTTTTTGACTAAATGTCTTCGTGTCGAAGCCTGTTAAACCAAAGTAGTCAGTCAATATTTAGAAAAGGAGGAAAAGATGTCTACAGAATTTACCTTGCACGATCTGAACAGTGCGCCCGAGGGAAGCAAGCCGCTACTGGAAAAGTTTACTAAGAATTTCGGGCGAATCATCGGCTTTTATGGAATGCTGGCTGAGTCACCCGAAGCCCTGCGTGGCTATAAGGCTCTGTCTGATGCATTCGACCATACAACCTTGAGCGATGATGAAAAAACGGTTGTCTGGCAAACCATCAATGTCGAGCACGAATGTCATTATTGTGTTCCGGCTCATACCTTTATGGCAAAAGCAATGAATGTCAGTGATGAACTGAATGACGGACTGCGCGACGAAACTCCCTTGCCGGATCCCAGATTAGAAGCGTTGCGCGATTTCACGCTTATCCTAGTCAGAAACCGCGGGCACGCCAGTGATGCGCAAATCAAGGCATTTCTTGATGCAGGTTACACCCGTCGGAATATTTTAGAAGTAGTACTGGGTATCTCAGAGAAAGTGCTCAGCAATTACGTAAATCACTTAACGAAAACGCCCGTAGACAAAGAGTGGGGTCAATTTGCCTGGTCAAGAGCAACGCGGTCGTAATTTTCAGCGGTGCCCGTCTTTTACGATAACGTGGTGGAATTTTTATGGATAGTTCAAAGAGACTGTTAAATATCGCCTGCCTACAGACCAGTCCACAGCCTGATTTTCAATCCGCGCTTGATCTGGCGATCTCGCTTGGTGAAGAAGCAATAGCAAATGGCGCTGAATTTATTGCCACGCCGGAATATTGTGGCGGACTGAAGACACAAGGCTCCACTTTTGCCCCACCCAGCGCACCGGAAGAATCCCATCCTGTCTTAAATGGGCTCCGGGCTTTTGCCAAGACTAAGAACAGGTTTGTCCTCATCGGCTCAATCGCTATTGACGGTCCTGATAACAAAATCCTTAACCGGAGTTTTCTTATCGATAACGATGGGAATATCGTAAGCCGCTACGACAAGATTCACTTGTTCGACATCAATCTTTCTGAGCAGCAGTCGTACTGTGAAAGCGCAACGGTGCGTGGCGGAAACAATGCAGTTCTCTGCCAGACCCCGTTCGCAAAAATGGGTCAGACAGTCTGTTATGACCTTCGCTTCCCGAAGCTCTATCGTGAGTTGTCTCAATCAGGCGCGGAAATCCTCTTTGTCCCAGCCGCCTTTACCCAAAAGACCGGAGAAGCCCATTGGCATGTACTTAATAGAGCACGCGCTATAGAAAACGGGGCTTTTGTTGTTGCTCCCTGCGCCATAGGCGAAGTCGAGGGCGGCGGCGCTAGCTATGGCCACTCTTTAATCATCAATCCCTGGGGTGAAGCCCTTGCCGATGGCGGAGATCAGGTCGGAGTCGTTAGTGCCGTGATTGACCTTGAAGAAGTCCGGATAGCCCGCCAACGCATCCCCAGCCTAAGCCATGACAGATCTTTTACGCTGACGAAAGGTGTTTGACTGCCAGCAGCCTAGCTTGAATTTTTCGCGAGTCTCAGGACCTTTCTGAGTTAATTCAGGGGGTGGCAGTAGTGCGTTTGGTGATGCTACAGCGGTAACGCTTCGTGCTCACGCCGCCTTCCTTATTCGGGCAGATTTCGATTGCTTAGAGCCAGATTGGGCTTTTCGCCAACTACCGGGCTTGCGCGTGCTGGCACTCTTGGCGCCCTTGCTGAACTTGCGTCGGGGCTTGGCATTACGCTTGGGTTTAGCAGCAGTACTCGGCTCCCCACTACTTGGTTCAAGACCGTCGACAACCTCTCTCTTCACCTTTTGACCAATCATTTTTTCAATCTGTGAAAGTTTTTTCCAGTCAGCAGGACCAACCAATGAGATCGCGCAACCCGTCGCACTCGCGCGCCCTGTGCGGCCGATTCGATGAATATAGTCTTCAGCAACTGTTGGCAAATCGTAGTTGATGACGTGGCTGATATCCTTAATATCCAGTCCACGTGCTGCAACGTCAGTGGCCACCAACGTATCGATGCGGCCTTTTCGCAGGTTTTCCACCGTTTGCCTGCGTTTGTTCTGGCTCATATCTCCGTGCAGTGCGCCACTCTTGAGATTCTTTCCTCGAAGTACCTTGGCGAGCTGCTCTGCCCCTCGTTTTGTAGCTGTGAACACTAATGATTTGAAGAGATGTCCACTCTCCAGGTGATGTTCCAGAAGTTTCTGCTTATGCGCTTTGCTATCCGCGTGGTGCATATGCTGCTGGATCGACTTATGACGTTGATTGGTGGCCGCTAGGGCAATACTTTCCGGTTTCTTCAGTAATTGGTTCGCAATCTTTAGCACCGGCCCCTCGAGCGTTGCCGAAAAAAGCAGCGTCTGGCGCTCTTTAGGAGTCGCTGCAGCAATATCTTTGACAGCATCGATGAAGCCCATATCGAGCATCCGATCGGCTTCATCTAGCACCAGTATTTCGAGCCGCGAATAATCAACTTTGCCCTGCTCCATATGGTCAAGCAGGCGTCCGGGGGTTGCCACCAGCAGATCCAGACGACCACGAAGCATTCTCAGTTGAGGCCCATAGGCCATGCCTCCAATGATTGATCCAGTAGAGACCTTGGAGAAACGACTGAGCTGGCGAATATTCTGATTTACCTGCATTGCAAGTTCCCGGGTAGGCGTCAGTACGAGCACACGGGGGCCGTTACCGGGTTTCTTGGAGGGTCGCAAAATGCGCTGTAAAGCTGGAAGAACGAAGGCTGCTGTTTTGCCGGTTCCGGTCTGCGCCGAGGCCATCAGGTCTGTACCAGACAACACAACAGGAATCGCGCGTTGTTGAATCTCAGTGGCCTCGGTAAAGCCCGCTTTGTCGATCGACTGCTGTATTCTCGGGTCGAGTTTAAGTTCGTTAAATCGCAAAATATAATCCTCACGGCAATTACGCCGCTTTGAGTACAAATGGTAATAATGGGGGGTTTCGCAACCCTGCTGGCCCTGGCTTAACCAGGTCGTTGCGAATTAATCGTCAAAGGCCACGAGACGTTACGAGTAGTAACACAGGTGATGGGGGACAAGCATACGATCAGAAACGCGTTTCCCCTTCTTGGGGAGGCGCGACTATACAGGGCTCACGTGAAAAACACCAGCCTTTGAGTATCGATTGAATTGGTGCCGCATCCTTGGCAACACCTTCTACCGCCGTATTGTCTGACTACAAAACAGGGATGAGCATACAACGATCCCCAAGCGACTTTCGTTTTACAGCGAAAAGGTCAGCGCTGAACCAGTACGTTATCTAGGGCATTTGCAAACGTCATTCTATCTTTCTTGCTGAATGCTTCAGGCCCACCGGTTTGCACGCCGCTACTTCGCAGCGAGTCCATAAAATCCCGCATATTCAAGCGCTCCCTAACATTTTCTTTTGTGTACCTTTCACCACGCGGATTAAGGACAACACATCCTTTTGCAACGAGCTCTGCCGCAAGAGGAATATCCTGTGTGATGGCAATATCGCCTTTATTTGAATGTTCGACGATGTAGTTATCGGCAACATCAAAACCGGACGCTACCTTTACTGCGAAAATCAATGACGAACGCGGCACCTCAAGAAACTGGTTCGCGACAAATGTCACAGGAATCTTGGTTCTCTCAGATGCACGATAAAGAATTTCTTTAACGGCTTTAGGTGACGCATCGGCATCGACCCATATTCTCTGTATTGTTTCAGTCAAACTTCGATTGCTGGTTCGCGACTATAAAGTTTGTCAACTACATCAATAACGAGAAAAAATGCTCAACTGCTGGTGTGAGTTGAACTGGAGTACATCATAGCCTTTCGGCTCGATACTATGCATTCCAGGAGACATCTGGGGCATTCCAGGTGCTGTGATGCCAATGATCTCTGGACGCTCCGCGAGCAGCCTTTTGATGTCAGAGGCAGGCACATGGCCTTCAACGATATATCCATCAATTAGAGCCGTATGGCAGGAATACAGCGCTGGGTTTGTCAATCCTAGTTCCTGCTTAATTGGCGTCACATCTTCAACGTTGTGCGCAGTTACCGCAAACCCGTTGTCCGCCAGATAATCTACCCACGCCTGACAACACCCACAACTAGCAGTCTTCCAAACAGTAATCGGCAACTCAGACGCAAGTCCAACATTCACAGTGCATCCGAACAGAAACAATAAGAAGACAATACGGCGAAAAAATACGTTGATCATGTCAGTTTGCTACATGAAGTCTTGGTAAAAGCGTAGGAAACCAAGTAACTAATTGAGATTTCATTCTTCATTTCTTTACCGGTTCTCCTCAATCCATTGAGCGATCCACTCGGCAGGCGGCGCATAAACGTCGATAAAAACAACGGGCCCCTCACCAAGAATCTCCCCGCCATGTTGCACATTCGCTGGTGCGTACCACATGTCGCCCGGTCCGATATCACGGACTTCGTCGCCGACTTTAAGACGCATCCGGCCTGAAACCATCACACTCATCTGCTCATGAGGGTGGCTATGCAGTTGGTAGGTTCCGCCGGGTTCAAATTTTGCCCAAACCAACTGGCAACTTTCGCCAGTTACGAGAAGTGCTGTATGATTTTTGCGATCCTTAATAAAGTCAGAATTTGCCTCAGCCTCGGCTGCCGAAAAAATGTATTTCGCCAATTGTTGCCCCCAGCTATTTCCTGATCCAGGTTGATTTATACCTGCAAGAGCCGCGAATGGCTATTAAATCGTGGATTTTAGGTTTAACACCTGATTTAAAATTAGATGCTTTAACTCACCCAAACACTGCTACACGCCACTCCCTTTAGTAGGAAATCGGTTGATAACAAAAGCGTAACGGGTAACCCATTTAGCAGCGACCGTTTCTGGGGAATTGGTCTATGAAATTAATTTACACAGATGATCATCGTGAACACGCTGGTGCTAAGGAAATGCGCTATGACCAGATGATCCCGATGTCTGAGAGTCCTGAGCGAATGGACCTCGTAATCCAGGGGCTTGCCGATGCAGGCTTTCAGGATATCGTCAAACCCGACGTATTCCCGGATGATCATATTCATGCCATTCATGATCCGGGCTTTGTCAGATTTCTTGAAGTCGCCTATTCGCTGTGGAAAAAGGAATTTGGGCCCGGCGGATTTGCGACCGCTTATACCTTCGGGATGCGTGGGATGGATCAGGTTCCCAATGAATCAGTCCATTCCATGCTGTCCTGTTACACCTTCGATGTCTGCGCGCCCATCGTGACGGGCACCTGGAAGGCAGTGCGCTCTGCAGTTGATGTCGCACTCACCGGCAGTGCAGCAATAACTGCAGGAGAGCGGGCTGTCTTTTCCTTATGCCGACCACCGGGACATCATGCCTCTGGGGATCTGGCAGGAGGATACTGTTATCTGAATAATGCTGCGATCGCGGCTCAGTTCTATCTCAATGCAGGAATTGATCGTATCGCCATTCTTGACGTCGATTACCATCATGGCAATGGGACTCAGAGAATCTTCTACGAACGAAATGATGTGCTCTACCTTTCACTGCACGCTCGACCCGAGGATGAATATCCTTTTCTGATGGGGTATGCCCAGGAAACCGGCGCATGTGAGGGCGAGAATTACAATGTAAATCTTCCTATGCCACTGGCGACGGGCTGGCACGATTACCGCGAGGCTCTTCAACATGCGATATCCCGGCTCCAGGCCTACCGACCAGACGTACTGATCGTATCGCTTGGCGTCGATACCTACAAAGACGACCCGGTCGGGGGCTTTGCACTTGAAAGCGAAGACTACCTGAGGATAGGAGAGTTAATCTCACTTGCTGGGTTGCCAACCCATTTTATTCTGGAAGGTGGGTACGCAATGGCCGCCCTTGGTCGCAACGTAGGTAACGTCATAACCGGGTTTGAGAAATAACACTTGTATCTCGAGCCTGCGAACACCTGATTAGAAGTCAGATGCTTTAATCCAGCGAGAGAATACTCTTGCAGTAAATCTGCAGGGCAATCCGATGAACAAGTCAAAGCATTAGAATTGCGATACCGAGGCTCGTCAGAGAGTGTCCATGGATCCCGCAAGCCTGAGTGATTCTTATCGTCGTGACGGTTTGATACGAAGTGTCGATGTCCTGAATGATGACGAGGTTCAATCAATCAGACTGAAACTACAGGCGTTCATCTCCCAGAACCAACATAACCCCGACTTCTCGAACTGGGTTTATTCGAAATCCTACCTTGCCTTAAGATGGGTTGCCGATCTGGCGTTTCACTCCCGTATCCTCGATCACGTTGCAACTCTAATCGGTGGCGACATTCTGCTTTGGGATGCATCCATCCCTTTAAAGGCGCCGCAATCTAAAAAATACTTCGGCTGGCATCAGGATGCGACCTATTGGCCCCTGGAACCTGCAGATGAAATGGTAGCGGTATGGTTGGCGGTCAGCGATGTGAGTCTGGAAAACGGTGCAATGAGGGCTATTCCAGGTAGCCATACGCGAGGGCAACTCCCGCACAACGTAACGGGTGATACTTCATCGATGCTCCGGCGCGGACAGCGCATTAAT
>MDTB01226242.1_pt1 | contig 11611 bp, 10 predicted proteins | sample 811161 | NCBI WGS metagenome assembly MDTB01 (sample SAMN05326650, study PRJNA326480) | marine metagenome | isolation source: seawater | place: Mediterranean Sea | collected 2009
ATTTTATTGATGATTTAATGGATGATTACTTTTTAAAAGTATATTCTGAGAGAAACTTATATTTAAGTAAATAAAGATTGAAGATATTAGCTATTATATTTTTAACGTATTTCGTTTTTAAATACACAATTAGGCTATTAGCCCCTTTTCTAATTAAACGTTTTGCAAATAAAATGCAAGATAAATTTAGACAAGAATTTAATCAACAGTATAAAAATAATGATTCAAAGGAAGGAGAGGTAACCATTGAAAATAAAAAGAAATCTTCTAATTCAAAGACAGATAAAGTAGGTGACTATGTTGATTTTGAAGAAGTAGATGAATAAATAAATATTATGAATTTTACTCAAATCAAGCCACATGCAATTATTATTTTACTTTTTGTTTTAGTTTCGTTTGCATATTTCTCACCACTTTTAGAAGGAAAGCGTATTGATGGTCATGATATTAAAACATGGATGGGAATGTCAAAAGAGATTAAGGATTTTAGAAATGAAACAGGAGAGGAAGCATTATGGACAAATTCTTTGTTTTCTGGCATGCCTGCTTATCAAATTTCTGTAAAGTATAAGTCTAATCTTGTAAAATACATTGATAAAATTATTTCTTTAGGTTTTCCAAGACCGGCTAATTTACTATTTCTTTATCTACTTGGCTTTTATTTACTTCTTATTTCATTAAATATTGATTATCGGATTGCTGCTATAGGAGCTTTTGCATATGCTTTTTCATCCTACTTTTTTATTATTATTCAAGCTGGACATATGACAAAAGCTCATGCTATAGCTTATCTTCCGATGGTAGTTGCTGCAGTTTTATATACTTATCGAGGAAAAATGTTATTAGGTGGAGTATTAACTTCTCTTGCTGTCGCTCTTCAAATATTTTCTAACCATTATCAGATAACTTATTATCTTCTATTAGTTTTAATTATCATTGGATTCTCACAATTATATAAAGACTTTAAATCCGATAATTTAATATCATTTTTCAAACGATCTGGAATTTTAATACTTGCTGCGCTTCTAGCTTCAGGAACATCTTTTACAAAACTTAAGACAACGTTAGATTATGGTAAAGAAACTACAAGAGGAAAATCTGAATTAACAAATAATCTTGACAATAAAACTCAAGGACTTGATAAAGATTATGCTACACAATGGAGTTATGGTGTAGCAGAATCAATGACCTTATTAATTCCAAATTTTTACGGAGGAAGTAGTGTAAATAGTGTTTTGTCAATTGAGGATTCTGAAACTTTAGATTTCTTACGAAAATTTAAAAATAAAAAATTAGCTAATTCTCTAGCACAATTTAAATCGTCATCATATTGGGGTGAGCAACCAATAGTTTCAGGACCTACGTATCTTGGTGCAATTGTAATATTTCTTTTTGTACTTGGAATTTTCTTGGTAAATAATAGACTTAGAACATGGGTTCTTCTAGCTACTATAATGTCTTTAACGCTTGCTTGGGGTAAGAATTTTATGCCCCTTACAGAATTTTTCTTAGATTATTTTCCTGCTTACAATAAGTTTAGGGCGGTATCTATGATTTTAATAATTGCTGAATTTACGGTCCCATTACTTGCTTTTGTTGCACTAGATAAATTCTTAAATTTAGATAATAATAAAAGAGAATTTTTTCTGAAAAATGCGTTTTATATTACTGGGGGAGTAACACTTTTATTTGCTTTAGCACCATCAATTTTATTAGATTTCCTTTCTGAAAAAGATATTTCTCCTATAGCTGCCGGAGTAAATACACCTAATGGTTTTTTAGATAGCCTTGCTTTAGATAGATCATCTTTATTAGTTGCTGATGCATGGAGATCATTTGCTTTTATTCTAATTGCCTTTTTAACACTACTAATGTTTGTGAAAAAGAAACTTAAAAAGCAATATGTAATTATCCTATTGGGAGTTTTTATTATTTCTGATATGTGGAATGTAAATAAACGCTATTTAAATGATGAAAGTTTTGTGAGAAAGAATAAAATCAAGGTTCCTTACAAACCAACTCAAGCCGATAGCTTTATATTAAAAGATAAGGATCCTAATTTTAGAGTTTTTAATCAAAGTGTTAGCACATTTAATGATGCGAGTACTTCTTATTTTCATAAATCAATAGGTGGTTACCATGGAGCAAAATTAAAAAGGTACCAAGAGCTTATTGAATTTCATATTTCTAAAGGCAATATGAATGTCTTAAATATGTTAAATACAAAATACTTTATCTCGCAGGATGGTAGAGTACAAAAAAACCCATCTGCATTAGGAAATGCTTGGTTCATTAGTAATCCAATTATTGTTAAAAATGCTGATGAAGAAATTGCTTCATTATCGGATTTTGTTCCTAATGAGACGGTTATTATTGATCAGAGGTATGCTTATTTTGTTGAGGATTCAAATTATAATATTGATGGATCTTCAATAGGCTTAGATATTTACAAGCCAAATTATCTTAAATATACTTCACAAACTCAATTTCCTGCTTTAGCAGTTTTTTCTGAAATATATTATAAAGATGGTTGGAATGTATATATTGATGGCAAAAAATCAGATTACTTTAGAGCAAATTATGTTTTAAGGGCAATGGAAGTGCCTGCGGGTAATCACACTATTGAGTTTAAATTTGAACCAAAGGTTTATAAAATTGGTGAAGGTATTTCTCTTGCATCATCTATAATATTAATTTTATTATTAGTTTTTGTTTCTTTTAAGGAACTAAAACAAGAATGAAAAAGGTTTTAATAATTTCTTATTATTGGCCACCTAACACTGGTTCAGGTGTTCAAAGATGGTTGAAATTCAGTAAATACTTAAAGAAAAATAACTGGAATCCTATTGTTGTTACCCCTAAAAATCCCTATTCTGAACTATTTGATGAAAAATTAATTGAAGAGATTGAAGATATTAATGTATTAAAATTTCCTATATGGGAACCATATTCATTAAAAGATAAAATCTTTGGTAAGTCAAAAAAATCTCAAAATTCTGGGCTTGTTTCAAAAGATAAAAGCTTGAAAGATTTTTGTTTGAATTGGGTTAGAGGTAATTTTTTTATTCCAGATCCTAAAAAATACTGGATAAAACCAACTACTAAATTACTAATAAAATATATTGAAGAAAATAAAATAAATTATATTATTTCTACAGGTCCTCCACATTCTATGCATCTAATTGGATTAGGTATTAAGAAAAAATTTAATCATATAAAGTGGATAGCAGACTTTAGAGATCCCTGGAGCAAATTAGATTTATTAGATGATTTTCATCTATCTAAAGGATCTAGATCTAAACACATTCAATTAGAGAAGCAGGTTTTAGAAAATTCAGATCTCGTATTAACTGTAAGTGAAAAATGGGCTGCTGATTTTAAAAATCTTGGTTCATCAAATGTGAAAATTATTACTAATGGTTATGATAAAGAAGATTTTATAGATTTTAAAATATCTAAATCTGAAAAATTTGTAATAGGTCATTATGGAATTTTAAATCACTTAAGAAATCCAATTGAATTATGGAAATCCTTAAATGAATTATGCAAATCAGAAACTGAATTTAATAATAGATTAGAAATACATTTATCTGGTAATATTGATCCTAAAGTTATAAATAGTATTAATAGCCATGAGTATCTTAGAGACAAGCTTCAACACCATGGATTTTTAAATCATAAAGATGTTATTAAAGCATATTCGAAGACTTCTTTATTATTGCTATTACTATTTAATTCAGAAAGTGGTAAAGGCAACTATCCTGGTAAGCTATTTGAATATCTTGCAACTAAACTTCCTATATTAGCCTTTGGGCCTAAAAATAGTGATGTGCAAAATTTCCTTAATAATAGTTATGGAAGTTATTTTTGTTATGGTGACACCAAAAATTTAAAAAAAGAGATTCTTGCAATTTTTAATAATAAAATAAAATATAATTCAATTAAGAATAATATTTTTACTAGAGAGAGGCTAACTTTAGATTTAATAAAAGTATTAAATGAAATTTAATGGGAATAGTTAGAAATCAAAGTATAAAAAATTCTATTAGCTTTTATATAGGTATGGCTATTGGTGCTATTAATACGTTATTTGTTTATCCATATGTTTTTGATGACGACCCTGAAAAATTTGGATTAATTCAAATTATCATTGCATATTCTTTAGTTATTTCAACAATAACAACACTAGGTATTCCTAAAACATTTATAAAGTTTTTCCCATCAATTGAAAATAAGGGTCAGCTGTATATGTTTTCTTTCATAGTTCCATTTTTAGGCTTCTTGTTAGCATTAATGTTTTATTTTTTATTCAATGATATATTATTTCAAATTATAAATGTTAGCGAACTTTTAAAAGATAATTTCTTTTATATTATTTTGCTTGTTTTTTTTATTGGTTTTTATGATGTTTTAACATCAATATCTAGATCTTTTTTAAGCGCAGTTACTCCAAACTTTATAAATGAAGTTTTTCTTAAATTATATAGTTTTATCATTTTGATTTTATATTGGAATAATTTTTTTGACTTTTCTACTTTTTTGTTAATTTATCTTTTTGGTTTTGTGATTAAGTTTTTAATATTATTTTCTATACAACTTTTTAATAAAAGATTAGAAATATCTTTTGGTCTTAATAATTTAAATCTTCAAGAATTATTTAGTTATGGTCTCTTTGTTTTAGTTAGTGGTGCTTCTATGATAATAATAACTAGGCTAGATATTATTATGATTGGTTCTTTACTTGATCTAGATCAAGTAGCTTTTTATACAATTGCCTTTTTTATTGGAAATGCAATTAAAGTACCGGGAAGATCAGTTATTGCAATTTCAAGTCCATTAGTAGCCTCAGCTTGGGAGAATAGGAACTTTTCAAAGATTCAAACTCTTTATACTAAATCTTCAATAAATCAAATTATTGTTGGTGGTATTTTCTTTTTGTGTATTTGGATTAATATAGATGATATTTTTTCATTTTTTCCAGAAAAATACCAGGGTGGTAAGTGGGTTGTTTTATTTATTGCTCTTGCTCAATTATTTAATATGTCTTCAGGAGTAAGTTCAGCCATTATTGTTAACTCAGATTTTTATAAATATGACTTGTATACCACAGTTTTTTTAATGTTTTTTACTATTTCAACTAATTATTTGCTAATTCCAGTATATGGCATTAATGGAGCTGCAATGGCAACCGCTCTGTCAATACTAATTTTTAATTTTTTTAGATTATTTCTAATATGGTACAAGATGAAAATGATACCTTTTAATTTTTCAACAATAAAAGTTTTATGGGTGCTTGTATTTATTTATTTGCTATTTAGTTATGTTCCCATAAACATAAATCCTCTTATTAATATTTTACTAAAATCTTCCTTAGTTATTTTATTGTATTTACCAATTAATTTATATTACAATATGTCTGAAGACATTAATGAAATCATTTATGAGTTAAAAAATAGATTTATAAATAATTAAGTTTTTTCATATTTTTTTCGCAAATTTTTAAGATTAATTCTTTATTTTTTTTACCAAAAAACTTGTTGATATCAATATTTGAATTTCCTTTTGGTTGAAATTGGGTGTCTACCATCTCATCTATATCTTTTTCTTTATTTATTTGTATTGTGTTTAGCAAATTATTGATATATTTTTTTTTATTGATAATGAAATCTTCATATTTTACTAATTGAATTTTATCTTTGTTTTTAAAATATAGATTTGCTAAAAAATTCCATCTGTATGCTAATGCTTCTATGTAAAAGAATTTTTTGTTATTTTTTCTAAATTCTAAGTTATATTTCCACGCTGGATTTTTATTAATTTCGTCATAATCTTCAAATTTAATTTTATGATGATTCCCATCAATTTTTAATCGATTTAAGATACTTCTAATATTTTGTAATGGATTTCTAATTATCCAAATAAACTTTGAATTTGGGTATTCATTTATTAATTCTTCAGCATAAAATGATAGTGATGGTTCTTTAATTATTTCTTTTGAAAATTCGTATTTATGACTATTTATAAATGTATTAATATTTATTAATCCTAAATCTAATTTTTCTGATGAATTTTTTATTACACTTCTTATGTCAGATGTATGACTTTTATTTGATGCTTTACTTATAAGTTTGCCTATTATTGTAGTTCCGCTTTTTGGATTTCCAAGAATAAATAAAGGTTTCCTATTAATCTTAAAGAAAATTGATCTAATTTTTCTTAGTATTATAAAATGAAAAATATATTTATTTATTAATTTTTTAATTTTTATAATTTTTTAGTTGTGCAAATATCAGTAAAATTTATCTTAAATTTGTAATGTAAAATTCTTTCCTGCTAATGTTTAAATTATTTTCTTTTGATTACTAGTTTATGATTAATGTAACGAAAACATATTTGCCTGATAAACAAAAATATAAGAAGTATGTTGATTCGATATATTCAAATGGGTGGGTAACAAACAATGGGCCTCTTGTTAAGTTGTTAGAAAAGCGACTTGCAAAGTACTTAAATGTTAAAAATATAGTACTTGTTTCAAATGGAACAGTTGCTCTTGAGCTCGCATACAGAACTTTGGGTGTTGAAGGTTCTGCAATTACATCACCATTTAGTTTCGTTGCTACATCAAGTTCACTAGTTACAAATGGAATAAAACCAATATTTGCAGATATAGACATTAAATCATTTAATATAAATATTAATAACATTGAAAAATTAATTGAAAAAGATACTAGCACGATTGTTCCAGTTCATGTATTTGGAAATTCATGTGATGTGGAGAAGATTGACAATATTGCTAAAAATAATAATTTAAAGGTAGTTTATGATGCAGCTCACGCTTTTGGAGTAAAATTTAAAAATAAGAGTGTTCTAAGTTATGGCGATATTTCAACACTTAGTTTTCATGCAACTAAAATTTTTCATACAATTGAAGGAGGTGCTTTGATTATTAATGATGATAGTTTAGTTGAGAAAGCACGATATCTTATTAATTTTGGCATTAAAAACAAGAATGAAATTCCTGAATTAGGAATTAATGCTAAGATGAATGAGTTTGAAGCTGCAATGGGTCTTTGTGTACTTGATGATATTAATGAATTGAATTTAGAAAGAAGTTTAATTTATGATTTTTATAAAAATGAGCTAGATGGTTTAGTAATATTTCAAGAACAAAATTGTGATTCAACACCCAATCACAGTTATTTCCCTATTATTCTTGAAAGTGAAGATCAATTGAAGATAGTCGAAAATGCTTTAAATAAAAATGCTATTTTTCCTAGAAGGTATTTTTACCCTTCATTAGATACTTTAAGTTATATCAAACAAAATCAGTTTTGTGAGATTTCTAGAAATATTGCATCTAGAGTGTTATGCTTGCCAATTTACCCTGGATTAGAAATTAAACAACAGAAGTTAATTTCAGAAATCATAAAGAATGAAGTATGAAAATAGCTGTAATGCAACCTTATTTTTTTCCTTATATTGGTTACTGGCAATTAATCAATATAGTGGACATCTTTGTTATTTATGATGATGTATCCTTTATTAAAGGAGGTTACATTAACAGAAATAGTTTGCTAAACAAATCAAATGCTCAATTAATTACTTTAGAACTTTTTGGAGCAAGTTCAAATAAGAAGATAAATGATATAAATCTTGGAGATAATAGAAATAAATTATTGAAAACAATAAAACAGAATTATTCCAAAGCTCCATTTTATAATAATATTTTACCATTAATAGAAGAGATTATAAATAATAATGAAAAAAAGTTACATAAATTTTTAGCGTTTTCATTAATTGAGGTTTCAAAATATTTAAATATAAAGACTAATTTTATTTATTCAAGTGAGATTAAAAATAACAAATCGCTTAATGCACAAGATAGATTAATTGAAATATCAAAAATTTTAAATGCAACTGAATTTATAAATCCAATTGGTGGCATTGAGTTATATGATAGAGAAGTTTTTTCTAAAAATATGATTAATCTTAGTTTTCTAAAAACAAGTAAAATTTCATATAATCAATTTAATGATAATTTTGTTTCTAATTTATCTATTATAGATGTTCTGATGTTTAACGACAAAGAACAAATAAAATCAATTTTAGAAATGAATAAGCTAATATGAAAGAGATAGGTGGATATTTTGAATTAGAATTAGATTCAAAAAAAGCATATCATCATTCTGCTATTAGTCTTAATAGTGGAAGAAATGCTCTTAAATATATTTTAAAATCTCAAAAAATTAAAAAAATATATATTCCAAATTATATTTGTAATAGTATAATAGAACCTATTATTGAGTTATCCATTTCTTACGAATTCTATAACATTGATTATAAATTTGAGATAATTAAACAAATAAACTTATTTAACGACGAAAGAATTCTTTATGTAAATTATTTTGGTTTAAAGTATAAATATGTTACCGAACTTGTAAATAAATATCAGAATTATTTGATAGTAGATAATACTCAAGATTTTTTTCAAACACCGATTAAAAATATTGATACTATTTACAGCCCAAGAAAGTTTTTTGGAACTAGTGATGGAGGATATTTGTATACAAACAATTTACTTAAAGAATTGTTGACTATTGATGAGTCACACACCAATTCTTTGCATCTTTTATCTAGAATTGATAAGGATGCTTCATCTTTTTACAACGAATTCAAAGAAGCAGAAAAAGCACTGAAAAATCAACCAATTAAAATAATGTCTAATTTAACTAATAAGATTTTATTATCAATTAATTATAATAGGATAAAGAAAAAGCGAAAGGAAAACTTTAAGTATTTACATAATGAATTAAAAGATTTTAATTTATTGGTTGATATAAACATTCAAACTACTCCATTTGTTTATCCATTCATTTCTAATGATATTAAATTGAGAGATAAATTGATAAAGAATAAAATTTATATAGCTAAATACTGGCAGGAAGTTTTAGAAAGAGACAGTGTTTCTAATACAGAGGTAGACCTTGTTAATAAACTTTTGCCATTACCAATAGATCAAAGATATGATTTTGATGACATGAGTAGAATATCGAAAATTATTAGAGATAATATATAATGCATAAGATGAAGCAAGAAAACAAAAGATCTGAAAAATTTAAAAGAAATAATTCATTAGAATATTTTTTATCTGAAATAAATAATGACTTGTGGAATGCTGAAAAAAAACTCTTGCATAAAAGAAAACCAGATTACCCATTAATATTTATAGTGGGATCTCATAGAAGTGGTTCAACCCTTATTACACAATGGCTGTCAGATTTAGGTAGTATTTCATATCCAACTAACTTCATGTCAAGGCTTTATATGACCCCAATTATTGCTAGTAAATTACAGCTTTTATTAACTGATGAAAGATATAACTTCAGAGATGAATTAAGAGATTTTAATAGCACTATTAATTTTAAAAGCGAAAATGGTAAAACTAAAGGAGTATTATCTCCAAATGAATTTTGGTATTTTTGGAGAAGGTTTCTACCGTTTAAAGAATTAGATTATTTGCCTACCCAAGAGCTCTTTGAGAAAGTAGATGTTAAGACTTTAACGTCAGAATTAGCAGGAGTTGTAAATGTCTTTCAAAAACCTTTTGCCTTAAAAGGAATGATATTAAATTATAATATTGATTTTTTAGATAAGATATTTGATAAAGCTATATTTATATATATTAAAAGAGATCCACTTTCAAATATTGAATCTGCACTAAAAGCTAGAGAAAAACAGTTTGGAAATCTTGATGAGTGGTACTCTTTTAAAATTCCTGAATATATAGAACTTAAACAACTTAATCCATACGAACAAGTTGCTGGACAGATATATCATATAAATAAAGCTGTTGAAAATGGACTTGAAAATGTTTTAGATCACAAAAAAATAATAGTAAAATATGAAGATTTTTGTAAAAACCCTAAATTTTTATATGATCAATTAGTAACTAAACTTAATCTTCAAGATTGTAAAATAAAACTTAATTATAGTGGTGAAGAAAAATTTGATTTTAGAAGAAAAATCGTCAAAGATTCAAATATTTTAAATGCCTATAAAAAGTTTTATAAATGATTGTTCATTTGTTTGAGGATCAAAAGTTTGTTGATGTTACAATTGAAAACTTTGATAATGTATCATTTGGATTAAATAAATATATTGTTTTTTCAAATAGTAAAGAATTAAGGTATGTTATTAGAAAGGATCAAGTTACCGTACTTCCAAATTCAAGTTATAAGTTAGAATTAGATCTAATTTATAAGAATTGTAAATTATTAATAATACACTTTTTATCTCCTATAAAAATTTATGTCTTAAAGAACAAGCCTCAAAACATCAAAGTTATTTGGTCTGTCTGGGGTTCCGATGCTTATAGTCATTTTTCAAATCAGAAATTTTTTGAACCACTTACAAAAAATATTACAAGAAAAAACTTGCTTCAAATTGTTAAATTTTCTTATATATATGAATACTATCATTTTGTTAGATATAAAGTTAAACCTTTAATAAAAGAATTGAAAATATTACAATCGATTGATTATGTTTTTACTGTTCTACCGAATGAGTTTAAAATTATAAAAAAAGAATTTAATTTAAATGCTACATATGTTGATTATAACTACGGAATAAATAAATTTAATGATTTTAATAATGTGACATTAGGAAATTCAATATTGGTAGGTAATTCAGCAACTTCATCTAACAATCATTTAGATGTTTTTGAAATTATTAAGGATACTAATCATAGTCTTATTGTCCCTTTGAGTTATGGTGCTTATGACTATAAAAAGTATAAAGAACTAATTATTTTTGAAGGAAAGAGAATTTTTAAAAAATTATTTATTCCTATTGAAGAATTTATGCCTTTAAAAGATTATAGAGAGTTGACCTCATCTTGTAATTCAGTAATTATGTATCACATAAGACAACAAGCTTTGGGTAATATTTTTATGTTTTTATTTCAGGGAATGAGAGTTTTTCTTAATAGTAAATCTTTAACTTATTATTATTTAAAAGACAAAGGAATGATTGTTTTTGATTTAAAGAAAGATTATAAATTGTTAGGGATTGAGTTGAGTGAAGAGTATAAGATGATAAATAAAAACATAGTGCTTAGTCTAAGAAGTAGAGATGTTATTATTGCTAAGACAAAAAGAGTCATTTCTTTGTATCGGTCGTTTATAGATTAAATTTAATAAGGATTATATTTTCTTTTCTTATTGGTCCAATTTAATAGTTCATTTTTACTTTATTTTTTTCAAAAGTTTTAAATAAGTCTAAAATATTTTATTTAATCCAAACAACCATCTCATCTGAACAAAATCATCATTGGCTGGTGGTCTATTTAAAATTATTGGCAAATCAAGTCTTAAAATCAATGGCTTCATTTTTGGTAATCCTCTTAAAGTGTAAGTGAATCCAACACCAGCATCCGCTCTTACATCAGTAAATATATCTTGAAAATTTGAGGAATTAATATCTTCATTAGTTATTATTCCAGCATCTCCAAAAACATAAGTCTTTAGTTTATTATCTAAAATGTGAATGTGAAAATATTTTGACAAATCAATTTCTAAATTTATAGCAGCTCCACTTTTTCCAGAATAATTAA
>MDTB01206202.1_pt1 | contig 11610 bp, 11 predicted proteins | sample 811161 | NCBI WGS metagenome assembly MDTB01 (sample SAMN05326650, study PRJNA326480) | marine metagenome | isolation source: seawater | place: Mediterranean Sea | collected 2009
AAGCGGTAGTTGAAAATATTGCCTGTGAACAGAGTGCGCGGATGGTTGCTATGAAGAGTGCAACTGATAATGCCGGAAGTTTGATTAAAGAACTTCAGTTAATTTATAACAAGGCTCGCCAGGCAGGTATTACCCGAGAAATCGCGGAAATTGTTGGTGGCGCAGCAGCGATTGAAGATACGTGAGGGAAAATAAATGAGTGCAGCAGTGGGCAACATTATTGAAGTCATCGGTGCGGTGGTTGACGTGCAGTTTCCACGCGGATCCGTGCCGAAGGTTTATGATGCGCTAAAGCTTGAAGAGAAAAATATTACGCTTGAAGTACAACAACAGCTGGGCGATGGTGTTGTGCGGACTATTGCTATGGGTAGTACTGAAGGAATGCGTCGTGGCTTAAAGGCAGTTAATACGCATAATCCAATTGAGGTACCTGTTGGTCAGGGCACGCTTGGGAGAATTATGAATGTTCTGGGTGACCCGATAGACCAAGAAGGTCCAATTCAATGTGATCGTAAAATGCCGATTCATCGTTCTGCGCCGGGTTTTGCAGACCAAGTGGGTAGCAGAGAGATTCTCCACACTGGTGTTAAGGTTATTGACTTACTGTGCCCTTTTGCCAAGGGGGGGAAAGTTGGCTTATTCGGTGGTGCCGGTGTTGGTAAGACCGTTAACATGATGGAGTTAATTCGTAATATTGCGCATGAGCATAGTGGTTACTCGGTATTTACCGGTGTTGGTGAGCGTACACGTGAAGGCAATGATTTCTATCATGAAATGAAAGAATCCAATGTTTTGGATAAAGTAGCCTTAGTTTATGGGCAGATGAATGAGCCACCAGGCAACCGGCTTCGTGTTGCTTTATCCGGTTTAACGATGGCGGAAAGTTTTCGTGATGAAGGGCGTGATGTGCTCCTGTTTGTCGATAATATTTATCGCTACACTTTGGCTGGTGTCGAAGTTTCAGCTTTGCTCGGTCGTATGCCTTCAGCGGTTGGGTATCAGCCAACGCTCGCTGAAGAAATGGGTAGCTTGCAAGAGCGCATTACGTCCACTAAGACAGGTTCTGTTACCTCGGTTCAGGCTGTTTATGTGCCCGCTGACGATTTGACGGATCCATCGCCAGCGACGACATTTGCGCACTTGGACGCAACGATTGTGCTTTCGCGTCAAATCGCTGAACTTGGCATTTACCCTGCCATCGATCCTTTGGATTCCACCAGTCGCCAGCTTGATCCGTTGGTGATTGGTGACGAGCATTATCGTGTAGCGCGTGGTGTTCAAGAAACCCTGCAGCGTTACAAAGAACTCAAAGATATTATCGCAATTTTAGGTATGGATGAGTTGTCAGAGGAGGATAAATTAACTGTGCGTCGAGCCCGAAAGACACAGCGTTTCTTGTCGCAACCTTTTTTTGTTGCTGAGGTTTTCACCGGATCTCCAGGAAAATATGTATCACTAAAAGATACGATACGTGGTTTTAAAGGCATTATCGAAGGTGAATATGACGAGCTTCCTGAGCAGGCTTTTTATATGGTTGGTTCGATCGAGGAAGCTGTTGAAAAAGCTAAATCTTTATAGGAAGTTGATTGAAGTTCTTTAATCAAACTTCCGGCATTATCAGTTGCACTCTTCATAGCAACCATCCGCGCACTCTGTTCACAGGCAATATTTTCAACTACCGCTTGATAAACTTGTGACTCGATATAACGAACCAATAACTTTTCAAGAAGCTCAGGTGCTGAGTCTGGTTCATAGATGTAATCCCAATGCCCGGTTGATTGTTGATCTTCCTTAGGGAGTGGTAATAACTGACGTATTTCAGGACGCTGAATCATGGTATTAACAAAATCATTGTAAACAACATACACCGCATCCAATTTATTTTGTTTAAAGTGATCTAGCATCACTTTCACAATACCAATAACATTTTTTACTTCTGGCTTGTCACCCAGACAATCCGCCATCGCAATCACATTGCCACCAACAGAACGAAAAAAGCTTTCCCCCTTGCGCCCAATGATGCTCAAATTTATTTTTACATTTTTTTCTTCCCAAGCTTTCATCTCTTTAAGCAGTCTACGCAACATATTAACGTTCAGCCCCCCACAAAGACCTCGATCTGTAGTGACAACGATATAGCCAATGCGATTTATGTGTTCACGCTGCTGCAAGTACGGATGACTGTACTCCGTGTGACTGGCAGCAACATGGCTAATGACACGACGAATTTGCTCAGAGTAAGGGCGTGATAACGCCATACGATCTTGCGCCTTACGCATCTTACTTGCCGCAACAAGCTCCATGGCACGAGTAATCTTTTGCGTGTTGTTGATGCTACTTATTTTTATTCGTATTTCACGTGCTTGAGACATAATCGTTTAAAACTCTTAAAAATTAGTACGCTTGTGATTTAATGAAGTTATCTAAAAGTTCCTTCATCTGCAGTGAAACCTTCTCACTATGCGTCGGATTATGATTGATTTCAGTTAACAGCTCTACGTGCTGCTGTCGCAAAAAGCTCAATAGTGCATTTTGAAAATCAATTATTTTCTTTAGCTCTACCCCATCTAAATATCCTTCATTAACGCCATACCAAACAAAAGCCATTTCTGCGACACTCATTGGCTCATACTGTGGTTGCTTCAATACCTCCATAACACGTTGCCCACGTTCTAGTTGTTTGCGTGTTGCCTCATCCAAATCAGAAGCAAATTGAGCAAAAGCTTCTAACTCTCGATACTGCGCCAAAGCAATACGAACCCCACCACTCAGTTTTTTAATTATCTTGGTTTGAGCAGAACCACCAACGCGTGATACGGATAACCCAGCATTAATGGCAGGACGAATACCAGAATTAAACAAACTGACATCCAAGAAAATTTGCCCATCCGTAATCGAAATGACATTCGTCGGAATAAAAGCGGACACATCACCAGCTTGCGTTTCAATAATTGGTAAAGCCGTTAACGAGCCCGTCTTACCTTTTACTTCACCATGAGTCAACTTCTCAACATATTTAGCATTGACACGAGCGGCACGCTCGAGTAGACGAGAATGCAGATAAAACACATCCCCAGGATAGGCTTCTCGACCCGGCGGGCGTCGTAACAACAATGAAATCTGTCGATACGCCCAAGCCTGCTTCGTTAAGTCGTCATAGATAATCAGTGCATCCTGACCACGATCTCGAAAATACTCCCCCATCGCGCAGCCCGAGTAGGCTGAAACATATTGGAGTGACGCAGCATCTGCAGCCGTTGCAGCAACCACAATAGTATGCTCCATGGCACCTTGCTCTTCAAGTTTACGCACCGTATTAGCAACTGAAGAGGCTTTTTGACCGATAGCCACGTAGATACACTGAACGCCAGTGCCTTTTTGATTAATAATCGTATCAATAGCAATCGCCGTTTTACCCGTTTGGCGATCGCCAATAATTAACTCGCGTTGCCCACGACCGATGGGTACCATGGCATCAATTGATTTCAACCCAGTTTGCATCGGCTGGTCAACTGTCTGACGATCAATCACCCCAGGAGCTACTTTTTCAATGGGAGCAGTCAAATCCGTATTAATGGGACCCTTACCGTCAATTGGATTACCCAATGCATCGACGACACGACCAAGTAACGCTTCACCGATAGGAACCTCTAAAATACGACCTGTACAGCGTACAGTCATCCCTTCTTCAAGATGCTCATAAGACCCGAGCACAACAGCACCAACGGAGTCTCGCTCTAGGTTAAAGGCCAGTCCATAGGTATCCCCAGGAAATTCAATCATTTCCCCAAACATCACGTCACCCAGTCCGTAGATGCGAACAATGCCATCTTTTACATTAACAACGGTGCCCTCAGTGCGAATTTGTGGCGAAACATCAAAACTTTTAATTCGAGCTTTAATCACGTCACTGATTTCTGATGGTTTTAATTGTGTTGCCATTTACTCTACCTCTTAGCTGTTTAAGCTATGATATGATTTTTTAGCTGCGCTAACATTCCCTGGATGGACGCATCCACAACGAATGCCTCAGTACGGATTAACATCCCACCAATGAGATTGGAGTCAATCTTATATTGTGCAGAAATATTGGTGTTAAAGCGTTGTGACAATATCGCCTCTAACTCAGTTTGCAGCTTACTCGACAATGCAAATGCAGAAGACACTTCAACATTCATCGTCTTTTGCTGTTGTACAACCAACTGTTTATACAAAACAAAAATTTCAGACAACACTTGCAAACGTTTATTATCGATTAATAAACTTATAAAGTTTTCAAGCTCCACCTCAATTTTCTTTACGGAATCTTCCAGCACGTGGCCTAAAATACCGGTTAAATTTTTTAAAAGCTCCGCTTTAGTCACCCTCGGATTCGAGATTTGTTGTTTAAAAGCCTGCTGCGCAACAGCTTCTTTCAACACACTCAACACGCTTCCCCATAAATCAAGCACAACACTATCTGCTCTTACCCATTCAAACAAAGCACGTGCATAAGGTCGTGCAACCGTTAATGACTCCGCCACCCTTAGATTCCATCACTTAAAATTTCTTTGATCAGACGATCATTGCTTACTTTATCAACTTCATTTTTAAGAATCTTCTCAGCACCGGCAATAACAATTTGCGACATTTCTTGCATCAACTTAGATTTTGCGGAATTGTAATTCTTTAAAACCTCATCCTTGGCAAGAGCAACCAGCCGTTCCCCCTCTTCACGTGCACGGTCCTTGGAGCTTTCAATGATCCGATTCGCCCGATTATTAGCCTGTTCTATGATGCGAGCCGCCTCAGTTTTTGCATCCGTCTGAATTTCTTTTGATTTATGGTGAGCGAGCTCGAGGCATTTTTTACCCTGTTCGGCTTCAGCAAGCCCATCGGCAATTTCTTTGCGACGCTTGTCTAAAGCTTGAGTGATGGGCGGCCAGATATACTTCATACTTACCGCAATAAACGCGATAAAACAAAGCATCTGAACAAGCAATGTAGCATTTAAATTCATCACGATACCTATTTTGAGTCGTTAACCCGCAACCTTAGTCGCAGCACTAATCACTGCCTGAGCAAATGGGTTATCTCCAAACATAATCACAAAACCCATGGCTAGCGAAATTGCAGCAAAAGCATCCACCAAACCAACCATGAAAAGTGTTCTACCAAGCAACATACCAGATAGCTCAGGCTGACGAGCAATACCTTCTATGAACTTACCAGAGAGTAACCCAATCCCCACACCTGCCCCCAACGCAGCGAATCCAAACATAATGGCAGCAGCAATCGCTGAAAGCCCATATACCGTAGCCAATAATTGTGCAATTTGCATTGTATCTCCTCTTTGTGTATCTAAGTTATTAATGTGATTCTTGTGCCAACCCAAGATAGACAACAGTCAACATCATAAAAATAAACGCCTGAATAACAATCACCAACAAGTGAAAAATAGTCCAGACAAATCCTAGCGGAAATTGTATCCACCAGGGAAGTAATGCTATCAGAATAAAAACAATCTCACCGGCAAATAAATTACCGTAAAGTCGCAATGATAGAGAAATTGGTTTTACAACTTCCTCAATAACCCTAAAAGCGACGTTAATCGGCAAGCCCCACCACCCAAATGGCTTGCTTAAAACTTCTTGTGAAAGATTAAGTGCACCTTTCGCTTTAAAGTTGTAATAAATAATAAGCAGAAATACAACGATCGACATCGCAAACGTCATCGCCGGATCGGCTGTTGGGACCGCACGAAAGTGTGAAATACCAAACCAACCCATGACCATCGGAATCAAGTCAACAGGAACCAAATCCATAAAATTCATCAAAAATACCCAGAAAAACACGGTCAAAGCCATCGACGCAATGAACTGTTTATCCATATGCGTCGATTCACCCGTAATTTTATCGATGCTCTCTATTGACATTTCAATAAAGTTTTGCACCCTGCCGGGAATACCCGACGTTGCCCGGGCACAATAATGATAGAAAAGATAAAGAAAACCAACGCCCAGCAGGAATGAAATTAAAACAGTATCAAGATCAAGCGTCCAAAAGCCACCGTCTCCAAAAGTAAAGCTGTGCAAATTGAGTTGCCAATTTTGCATGTGGTGCTGAATATATTCAGATTTAGTCAGCACTGTATCACTCACACTCATAGCACATCTATCTCGTTTTCAATCTATTGAGCACAGGCGCAAACCATGAACCAACCTGAACTGCTAGAACACCTGCTAATGTTGACCACATCAACTCCGGCCAGCCAACGATAGTAACAGCTATAACCGCGGCGCAAAAGAGTAGTTTGATAAATTCACCCAGGAACAAAACAATGGCCACCTGGCTTGTGGCACGGGCATTGACAATAGCGAACATGACCCAGGTCAACACAAAGCTTGGTAGCAAATAAGCGCCACCGCCAACAAGGACCGCTGCCGATACAACTGTTCCTGTACATACGAACCAAACCAAGGCAACTGCTATCACAACAGCCGCTTGCAACCCAAGTACACGCAATGTTTTTGCTCGGTCAATACCAGCCGACAGATTCGCAACCGCTGCATTCTCACCCACCAAGCAAGCCCCCCATCACTTTGCTGATTTTCTACGACTTGGCGGCGATTGTATAGAATTGTAAAAGCAGATTCAATCTGCACAGTAGAAATTTCTTTCGATGAAACGCTGAAGACGTACATCGCAATCAATGACCATGAACAATTCAATCGGTTAGCTATAAAGCACAGCAAATAAATAACCCGTTGTACTGCAACAGCAGCCTTGCGCAATCACACGAATCTTCTCCACTAGAATGAAGCCATGACTAAGCATTGACCATAAAATAGTCTGTTGACTGCCAGTCCAGTGACCATGGACCGATGACAATAAAAATGGCACCGTATATGATCAATAAAGGCTCAAAATACTCGGACTGATTATCACAATTGTCTGGATCTACCTACCCACTGAAACTTAAACATCGACAAAATAGCCAACAGTAAAGAAGATATGATAATCTCGCCCGAGAAGATATCATGGTTTGCTTGTGTTAATAATAAAATTGCAAATGACAATCATTCATAAAAAAACTGACGCTTGATGGACTTAAGCACTTTTTGACCACATAATGATCGAGGTATATTATGCTCGCAGCACCTATCACAGTAGCACGTTTCATATTTAATATTGAGTCGGTAGTCCACGATGGTGTTAGTGTAGGGAATTCATGGCAAAAAGAAACCGGTTCAAGTTGTGAATATCGTACAGCAAAATTAAACAAACGTTACTACATACAGATCCGGGGCGCACCTACACAGACCCAAGAACAGACCAAAGAAATTTACAATACGATAAAGGGAACAATCGGTGAATTGCAGGACTTAGAACCCATTCATGAAGCATATCACTCACCTCCACTAACACACCCAGAACCAATAGCACACAAAGAAAGAGCTACGGGCATCCTAATTGACACCCTAACTAGTTCCTATGCACAAGCGGTTATTGGTATTGTGACCGGTTGCGCACTGCTTGTTGCTTCACCTTTTTTTACCGGTATTCCGATCACTTTTTTTTACATTATCACCGCGCTGACAACGTGTATAACAATTTTTTTTAGGTTCCGGCCCTTTATCGTCTCTACTAGCTGGTTCTGGTTGCCATATGGCCATGCCCATAATTATCAGCACATGGGCTGCTGTCGGACTTTCCATCGCGCAACTATTCATTCCAGGACTGCCTGTTATGCTAGAAGCAGCACCGATGATGCTCGGATTCTTCCACCTTAGTCGATTCGTTGAGGAAACCTTGTATGATCGTTTACGCGAAAAAATTATTTCAACCAAACCTCCAGCAACATACAAAATTTATACAAAAGAAGGTGAACTTGCCGATGGTAAACTTGCCGATGGAGAACTGTTTCCTGGTGATAAAATTTGCATAAAACCGGGCGTGCTGTTCCCTTGCGATGGAACTTTAATCGTACCAGACGGTGAAAACGCATTAGTAAGCATCGTTAATACTACGACATCAGGCAGCCCACAGGCTACACAATATAAAAATGGTGATCCCGTTAGCAAAGGAATGAAAATCTTAAGTGGTTACGAGAACCTGAAAATTGGAATTGAGGTGACAGATCCCATTGGAATTGAGGTGGCACATCCCGACGGACCATCACTTTCTACAAGTGTGGAGCAGGGGCCAAAGGGATTCATCCAGTTTGTCGAGCACAACTTCACCAAAATGTTATTAACCTTAGCCCTCACATCTTTCATCGTCAACGCGTTTACTGTCTCACCACTCACGGCGATAATCTGTGCTACCACCACCTTAGTGAGCGCATGTCCCTGTGCTCTGTCCATGGTTTATCCGACCATCAAAGCAATAAGTAATTATATAGCTGAAATAAATAACATAGTCATTCAAACAAAAAAAGACTTCACTGAAATGTTACGCAACATGGCAACAGCCAAAGTTTTTATACTGGACTGGCATGGAACGTGCACAGAGGGACGTTGCTCAGTATCTAAGATAGAGCACGACGATGAAAATACAAATACGGTCCAACAGTTAAATTCTGTAATAAATGCGTTCGGGCACCAATACGAACATAGATTTACCCATGCCATACGCACACACATGAACGAACACGAAAGTGTTTGTCAACCGACAATAACCGACTACGAAGCTAAGAATGCAGGCCCAAACAGTACAATTCACCACGGAAAAATAGAAAACAAAAAATATATATTCGGTAACGCCGAAGCCATCAAAGAAAAATTCCCAATTAACGGAATACCGAATACACCAAAAGACAGCATTGTACTCATTGAAGAGACAGAAGCAGTACCAACAACCAATGAATCAAGAGCAGAAGCAAGAGAAACAACTACAGAAGCAGCAGAACGAGCAGCAACAGAACAAGCAGAGGAGACCGTAACAAACAAGCATTACCAACTGAAAGCCACAATTATTTTTAATGAAGACAGACTACCTGACGAAACAATTGAAGTCATCAACGCACTGAAAAGTCAGAATATAACCGTACATATATTGTCTGGCTCTACAATTGATGACAAACACAAGGCTAGACTGACACCCTATGTTGATTGTAAGAATATCTATGAACAACAAGGACCTGAGGCTAAACAAAAAAAAGTTGAAGAACTACAAAAAAACAAAACAGCGGTTGTCTTTGTTGGTGATTCACAAAATGACGCCCTTGCTCTTGAAAAAGCCAATGTTGGTATTGCAATCAACAATTCACCACTAGGAGACTCCAAAGCCCAGCAAGCAGCTGACATACAAACAAAATTATCCGAACTGCCATTTATACCCATTCTGGCACAAGCAGCAATAAACCGTGCCTGGTTGGCTTTGGGCTTCAATATAATATTCAACATTGTGGTCACTGCAGTGGCATCGGGGCTATTTGGCTTGATACTCTGCTCCCCCTGGGTTGGCATCCTCTTGACAATCGTGGAAACGGCTACTGTAGTACTGATTCTTGGCTCGTTACTGCTTTTAAAGCCGCAAAACAACCAACCAGCAGGCACAAACAACAATCCATCTTCTCTATGGTCAACATGCAAAGGAATGTTGACCATATTTACTAGGACCGAGGACACAAGTTCAGAAGCAAAATCCAGAACACCACAAGGATTACCACCACAGTGCTCGCACGCTAGGCAAGCTCGACGACGAGCAGCAGCACGCCTTGTCGTTCCTCCAAACCATTTGAATCACTGCGGTGTTTGTGGCCACAACCATCAATGACGATAAGACTTTAGCCCTTGAAGAAGCACCAACGCTTGATAAAGTAGATAATCTTTTTTAGCCAACTGCATTTGACTTTTTAGCAGTTTGTTACGGCGCTGCCTTTCTTGTGATGTGGCCTGCTGGCTGGCTTGACCCAACAAGTGGCGCTCAATATCTGCTTCGCCGATAAAAAATTGTGGCTGGTCAATATTGTTGACCGACAGTGTGGGAGGTACCATAACATCAGGAATAATGCCGTGTGCTTGAATGACTTTACCGGCTGGCGTGTAATACAGAGCAGTCGTCAGCTTGATTGCGCTATCGTTGCCAACTGGCAGAATGGTTTGCACCGACCCTTTACCAAAGCTTCGAGTTCCTATAATAATCGCTCGTTTATAGTCTTGCAGAGCGCCGGCAACAATTTCGGAAGCAGATGCTGAGCCATGGTTAATCAATACAACAAGCGGCACGCCCCGTAACAAATCTCCTGGAGTCGCCTTTATACTGATATTCGTGCCTTTTACACGGCCATGCGTTGCGACAATGACGCCATTGTATTTATTCAACTTAGTGCTATCTAAGAAATCGTCGGCCACTTTAGCAGAAACGTCCAGTAAACCACCAGGGTTATCGCGCAAGTCAAGAATTAAACCAGCAAGCTGGTTATTGGCTTCATTTTGTAATTTTTTAATCGCGTGACGCAATTGTTTTTCTACAGAGCCTTGAAAAATACTAATTCTTATATAGCCATAATTATTTTCTAATAATTTATTTTTCACGCTGGCAAACTTGATTTCATCACGAGTAACAGAGACATCAAAGGGTTGCTTCCTTCCCGTACGTACGATAGTCAACATCACTTTAGTGCCTTTTTTTCCTCTTATTCTACTTACAGCTTGATCCAAACTTAAGTTGCCTACCATAACACCGTTAATCTTCACAATCAGATCACCAGATTTTAAGTTTGCTTTGGCAGCAGGCGACTCCTCAAGGGGACTAATCACTTGCAGTAAGTTGTCTTTGAGCATCAATTCAACACCAATCCCAACAAATTTACCAGCAATGGTCGCGTTAAGATTTTTTAACCCGTTTGCATCCAGATAGGCAGAATGTGGATCAAGATTACCGACCATCCCACTGATCGCATTATCAAACAATGTGTCATTTTTTATCTGCTGTATGTAGTAATGATGAACGACTGAAATTGCGGTAACAAATTCACGAATATCACGGTCTGGAAGCAGTGTATTAGCAGTTTGCTCCAAATGATTTTCTTTTCGCGTGAATTGATGGGAAAATGACAATAGATTGTTTGCATTAGTGATCAAGGTAGAAAGACTCATCAATAGCACGAGCACTAACTTGAAGGATTTCGAAAAGAAAATTTTCATGCTTTTGCGGTCTCCTGTGAAGGCACACCACTGGCTGTATAGCTAATGGCACCAAAACGCCGGATCGAGTGGTGTTGCGTTACGACGTATCGAAAAATATAGACCAGGCTCACCATATCCGCCACTTTTACTCACACTCGCAATAACCTCATTGCGTTTAACAAGATCACCAACTTTATGCGCTAAGCTGTGGTTGCGCCCATAAAGACTCATATAACCATTACCGTGATTGATAATAATTAACAGACCATAGCCTAACAACCAATGCGAAAACACAACTTGGCCTGCCGCAATCGTGTGAACGGGGGCCGGCTCCGAGGTGTTTATTAATACACCACTCCAAGTCAACTCGCTGTGTTCAATTTTATCCCCAAAGTGAGCGACAATATGGCCTTTTATCGGCCACCTTAATTGACCCATTAATTTAGCAAAATGAGCAGAGGTCCTGCTAAATGGAGATTTTTGCAGATTGGCGAGC
>MDTB01107337.1_pt1 | contig 11609 bp, 9 predicted proteins | sample 811161 | NCBI WGS metagenome assembly MDTB01 (sample SAMN05326650, study PRJNA326480) | marine metagenome | isolation source: seawater | place: Mediterranean Sea | collected 2009
AAAATGGGCTTGGCCAGTATTGGAACTTTTTCGATATGATGCTCTTTGACAATGAATTTTCGCCAGCGCCGATTACACCGCGACCAACGATTGAAAGTCCGATGACTGCAATCGTGACAACAATGACTGCCGGCGAACAGATAGATGTAGATGACACTTTCAGGCCCATGATCCGTTATAAATGGGACCAGGGTAATGTTGGTATTCGTGTTCGCTTAGCCCAAGGGTGGGCAGGAGCCAGTCACGGCATGCAAATATTACCTCGGGTTGGTGATGAGGTGCTAGTGGAATTCCTCGACGGCGACATAGATAGGCCGGTGATAACAGGTTCTCTTTACAACAGCGCGTCAAAGGCTCTTTTTGATCCGACTGAGACAGACCAGATCTCAGAAATAACTGGCGCGGAGGGGCAATTTAGGTATGTGAGCGGGATACATGACGCGGGCGGTAACCAATTGCTAATGTATGACCAGGAGGGAGCAGAGAGGGTCGTCTTTGCATCGGCGGGAACAAGAGACGACATGGTTGCTGGCCGTTATTTAATGGCATCCACCGATACGGTGGAGGTCACAAAAAACGACAAAGTAGAGGATGTATTAAACGACTATACATTGTATATTGGTGGAAACTTAAAGGTGGATGTCGTGGGCGATGTGCGTTTCGTGGTCGGCGGCAGTATTCTCTCGTATGAAGCTGAAGGCCCTGACGATGTAAAGAGGAAATGACGGTAATAATTTTTAGTTCAATATAGATGAAGAGTTACAAGAGATGGCCGATAACACTAGTAGTGTAATAGAAGTTGCTAAAAAAAGTTATGACTCAGGATTTCACATGTATTTCAACGCCGCCGTGCAGGCGACGATGAATATTGCAGGTGATTACAATATGAAGTTCATGGGTGTTTGGATAACCTTCAAGGGGTCTATGTCTGCTAATCTTGAGGCTCCAATTCTTTTTGGTAGTGATCTTGTTTATTTTGGGCCAAGATTCGAAAGCTTGACTCAGTTTATGAATTACAGTGTGCTCAATGTGAAAGGTGCTGGCCAAATATTGCAGGGAAATGCGGTTGGTGAATCGGTGGCGAGGTCATCTCAGGTTGCCCTCGCTTTAGCCGTATCGGGGATCCAGGGGACCGAAGAGTCTAGATCAGCAGTAAAAAGTAGAATAGAACAGCGCACTGAGATTACAGGATAGAATAGACAAGAAAGCAAATGGCTGGAAAAACCAAAACGAAATCAGAGTTTGAAACTTCAGTGGGAAAAGGTGGGGCAGCTAGCTTGATGGCAGATGCTGTGGCATCAGCCACGGTGATTGCAGAAAAGAATTTAGCTTATCAGTCATCGAATTCGATATCCCTTGAAGAGCATAGGGACGTATTGCACGCCGCTGCTGAGGCATTTCACTTACGCTTCATAAATCGTCAAAAGGAGAATAACACTGAAGATATTGAGGAGGCTGATGATCTCCCTTTTGATGAGAAGATTGTTGCAAAAATGAGGGAGTTAGAGGGAGGCGAAAATAGTTGAGAGAATTGGCGAAGACGTTGATGACAGTCAAAGTTTCGATTTTTATTATGAGGCAAAGGTAGGGTATGGCTCGCTTGTGGAGAAGCAAGGTAAATCGTTAGACACGGTTCTTGAAGATACACCCGAAAACTGGGAGGAAATGTCTGCAGAAGAGCAGGCCGCCTGGACGGACGAGGTAACAGCGAAATACAATGCAAAACACGAAGAAGATGATGACAGTACGGTATGGGGCGACATGATTGCAGGGATGTTTTGGCCAAATGATACGACTAGCGATGCGGGTCACTACGTTTTGGGTTCTAGGTTAAAGTTTAACGCCGCTCTCAATTTAACCTGTGATTTGGGAGGTGAAGTGAATTGGGGATTGATGGGACTAAATATCATCAATAGTGCCAGTTATGAATATACTGTTGGGGGAGACGAAACCGACTGGGTTACCTATATTTTTCAGGACAAGAAAATTAACCTTAATCAAAAATTAGCAAACCTCACCGCAACTGGCTACCAAAGTAAGTTCAGCGCAGTCCGCCAAGTGGCGGCTTTGGCCGATGCTGCAATTTTTCTTACCGATAGCAGCACCTCTATTTACAAACAAGAATTTTCCACTGTGAGTGGCCTATAACCGAGAATGAAATATGAGTACTGAAACTGATAGAGCTGCAAAAGAGTTATTCCATGTAAAACCGTCGATGAAGTTCACGGCTGCCGTAACATGCTACAACAATATGATGACTACGACAAATTGGGAGGGTTACGGGAAAATAGCGCCTGATGATCTCGAAACTACAAACGGAAAAATATCTGCGACTGCGTCTGCAAGCGAAAGAAAGGAGGCAGGAGGCCGCACGAATATTACCATGCCGGTCTTGACGCTAGATTTTGATCTTTCGGCAAATGTAAAATTAGGTGTTGTAGGCGGAGACGCAACTTTTACGACGCCTATTTTTCTGGAGGTAGAGACAAATTATTTAAGCATAAGCCACATTAAACCGTACTCGAGTAGCTGGTACTTTTGGAAAACAGACCCCTGGACAACTTCAAAAGAGGGGGATGCGTTTTTTTTATACAACGTTTTTAATGACACCAAACTTTGTCCGGCAAGTTCTTACAGTAGTGTTACCGCAAACAAAATCAAAGCCGTGCGCGTCGACAACAGTAAACTAAAAACCATTAATCCTCCAACACCAGCAACGCCCCCCCCCGCCGGCATGGGACCCTTAACTGCTGGTGCTGCGGCCACCACTTCCGCTTCAGGTCTGGTTGCAGCAAAAGCTGCAAGGAAGAAAGCAGCAGCGCTAAGCAAGAAACTCAAAGCTGCGGCCAGCGAAAGCCCAATTGATAAATTTTTTGACCAGTTGCAATCTGCAACTAACGTTACCAATCTTCTTCCATCAAACTTTACAGGGACAAGTGTCGATAATCTTTTTCCGTTGCGTGGCCTCTTGAACTTAGGCGAATCGTTTCAAACCGTCTTGAAGGGCACGGCTGAAGAATTTGATAGATTACTTAGACAACGACAATCACTTGAAGCGCTGCAAATGTATTTTAGCTCTGTTAGAATAGCAAATGTAAGCGCTCAAAGGACCGCCTTGAGCAGGATCAGTAGGTTGTTGGACGAAGGCGGAGACCTTGCTAAGCGACTGACTGAATTAGATGACTTGATAAAAGGTGTAAATGCTGGTCTTGAAAATGCTGTAGCCTGGGACCGTTTTGTTAAAATAGAGGGGGGGAGCTTAATAGATTTCAACGCGGCGGAAAGCGCTTTTGATGGCCTTAAACTGTGGGATGACCTGAAGCTGACAGAGTCCATTTTAGAAAATGATTTTGGGATAATTGGGTCTGACGGATTGCAGAGGGCAACTGATTGGTTCAATCCCCCATCCCCCCGAACTTGGAACTTGGATGAGCTAAGCGGCAGAACTGCTTACTGCGCCGAGTGGAATAGAATCTTCCCAAATCAACGTTTGTACCCGTCGGACCTCCAGGGGTCACGTCTAACCGGGCACCTTGATTATGTGCAACGATTAAATAATTTCACAAACTTGTTATCTAGTGACGCTGGAATGCGTGAAGCGTTTGAACAACTTTCAGATGCGACTGTTTCAAATATAGGCGAACTGCCAACAAACATTAATACATTAAACTGGAATAGAATGGGAAACGCTTTTAATAATTTGTTACTGGGTGACATGACGATGGCCTTCGTGTTGTTTTCTGCCTTGCTTACGGGTAAAGAGGATTGGTCGCGCGCCGAGGAGGATGCAGATGAAGACTGAAAATGTAGATGCATGCTATTTATCGTTATGAATAATTTCTATCAGGTGCTTGCTTTTAGAAAAACCAATCGATGAAGATCTTTAAAGCCCCCCGGTTTTCACTTCTCTATAAAACGTTTATGAAAGCTGATCGTATTGACCTGATAGTATCAGTGCTCTCTTTTGTTCCGTTTTCTAATCCAAAAGAACCAATGCAGGAAAGTGAGGCCATCCCAAAAGCTCAGGAAATTTTAGGATCACAACCCCTTTGTAATGGAGACCCAAAGCCAAGGGGTGAATGGTTGGCTTTTGGCAGCGGGTTTTCTCCAACAGGCGATCCCGTTCAGGAGTTACTTACATCTATCTCAGTCGACGGGGCGAGAAAAGCGTTGCGATTAACAGGTGAAAGGGAATGGATAGCACCAAAAAATTCATCTATTCGTATTTCTGATGCGTCACCGTTTAAGGCTATGAGAATTGATCCATCTCAGGCGTTTGGCGGCCCGGAATTTAAGGATAACCCCATTGGAAAAGGTTTCTGGCCTGCAAAAAACATCCCAGACCAATTTCCACTTCCATGCGTAACGTATCCGGACAGTGTTATCGGAAGGCCAGAAGACATTGTGCCCCCGGCTTTTTATTGTGGCAGAGACCCAATGCTCCCCGAACGCCAACAGTTTTATGGGACATATGACCAGGCGTGGGCCGAAGCTTATTTCCCGGCCTGGCCAAACGATTTCAACGAGGAATATTTTCTGACCGCGCCTGTAGATCAACAGCAAGAAAAATATTTTACAGGGAGTGAGACATTCTCCATGGAAAACATGCACCCGCAACAGCCACGCCAAACAGTAACGCTGCCCGGCATAAGGGCGCGCGGCTTTTTAACAATTAATCGGCAGCAGGGCGAAGAACGCTTTGAAGAAATCGAATTTAAAACGGACACCGTTGTTTTATTGCCAGAAATTGAATTAGCCGTTGTCATCAATCGTGGTTCTATACCGGTCGAGTCTATGGATTTTCATGAAGCCGTATCATTGATAACAGCTTTTGAATGGCAGAGCGATGCGCCTAGGGACAGTGATTATTACAAACAGGTTCGGGATGAAAGAAGTGACTTTGAAACGGCAGCAGAGTCGTACTTGAAATTTAGCGACTTATACCCTTTGAACTGGGTCGAACCCAAAGACCCAATGATTGATATAATCAAGCCGCGTGACCCGACGGTAGACATACACGGAAGACCGCAGATCGATGTTGTCTGGGGAAAATGGAAGGCTCGCTTAGATGAGGGGTTGGACAAAATTGGTGAAACTGACTATGAGACATTCGCAGAGAAAGCAGCGGAAATAGCCGAAGATCCAGATGTGACAGCAGTAAAAGCGGAGCTGCGAGGCTTGCAAGCAAAAACCAGCCAGGAAATTAAACCTGCAGATATCTTGTCAACCGCAAACTCAGAACGCGCTTTTTCGATGGTAAAAAATTATGTCGACGCCCAGGTGGACGCCGGTGAGAACCTGCTAAAAAAACATTGCGCATTTTTTGGCCATGATTATAACGAATTGAAGGCGAACGCCCTCAGAACAGCGCCTAAGACGCCGCAGGAAATTCTTAAACTTGTAAACTCCGAATTGACGCGTATCGCAAACGATGGAAATTCACCCCAAGCTGTCAAGGAGGCAGCCCAGCGCGCTATGCCGCTGTCCGAATATGGTTTTAGTGAAGCCGATGAAGCCTTCGCTGAATTAGAAGCGGGCGCTAGAGCGGAAATGGGAAGTGGCACCCCAGAGGTCGATAGAATTAACCCGGCCGAAAATGAAGACGTGCGAGAAGAAGTGACAGGGGCTTTGACCCGGAAAGAGTCGTTGGTAAGAGGTAGTTTTGCCGGCGCCGATTTATCCGGAATAGATTTTTCCGGCGCGAAGTTATACCAGGCAGATTTTACGTCGTGTGATTTATCTGGGGCCTCTTTTGTTGGAGCTGATTGTGAAGAGGCATGCTTTGCGCATGCTAATCTGACAGATGCATGGTTCGACGGTGGTAATTTGATAAAAACAAATTTCGGGAAGACCATCTTGGACAATACTACTTTTAATCAGGCCTCGCTCGACGAAGCAAACTTTAGTGAAGCAATTGGGAAAAGTACGTCTTTTGCTTTTGGGCTATTACCTGATACTCAATTCAAGGATATGATATTAGATTCTCCTAGTTTCATTGGATGTACGTTGACAACCGCCCAGTTTTTTGATTGTTCTTTAAAACAGGCAGACTTTTCGACGGCCAAGATAAATCAATCATCATTTTTCAACTGTGATCTCTCGTCATCTAAATTTCATAAGACGGAAGCCGAGAAAACACTTTTTGTTGGTGTAGACGCCAGGGAGTGTGACTTCCGTGTCTCAACTTTCAAAGAAACTTCTGCGCATGAAAAGTCAAATTTTCATAAAAGCGATTTCCGTGAGTCGGACCTCCGTGCATCTAATTTTCGCGGCGGTATATTTACCTTCGCAAATTTCACTAATGCAAGCTTAAGCAATTGTGATTTTAGTGAGACTGAGCTCTACGGCGCTATTTTCGCCGCCGCAACAGGAAGTGAGACACGCTTTATGCGGGCAGTTATAGATCACGTTGATCTTAGAGGGGCGGATTTTAGAAGTTCCTCATTCACGCTTTCCAAATTTATAAATTCGGATGCTCGAGGCGTCAATTTTTTCGAGGCCGATTTTGTAAAAGCACATATCAAAGATGTTGAGTTTGGAGATGCAAATATAGGACGCACAATTTTAGAGGGCTTCAGGTTTTGAGAAAGGAACAGGAGGAGGCTCTTGAAGAGCTATATTTAACCAAAATGCTCACAAAACGTGATTTGTCTAATTGTGATTTTTCAGGTTTTAATTTTTCTGGTTGCGCTTTTGCCGGTGTGGATTTTTCTGGTTGCAATCTTAGGGGTGTAAATTTCTCTTCATCTCAATTTGCATTTTGTGTATTTGAGGGTGCTGACTTGGACGGAGTATCCGCTTTATCTTGTCAGTTTATGAGCCCGGATTTTTCGCTTGCTAATATAAAAAATGTAGACTTTCGCGCTACGACAATCATGGAGACGAGCATTGCGAATGCGAAAATTTCCGGAGAAATGTTTTCAACTTGCATTCTATCAGAGGTTGATTTTGTCAATGCTACTGTTGATGGGAAAATAGAAAAACTGATGGCGTCAGATTGTAATTTCATAGGACTAAAAATTTTAAACGGAAGTTTGGAACGTTGTAGTTTTACGTCATGTAAGTTCGAGGAAGCAGGCGTCACGGGAACACGTTTTTCTGAGGTCAGTTTCGTAGAAACAGAGTTACTGAATTGCGAAATGACAGATGTCAGTATGGACAAATGTCTATTTAAAAATATGGAATTCCCAGATTGGTATTTTAGCAGTCTTCAAATACAAGCCTCCCAATTTGTTGAATGTAAGCTTCCACGCGCGGTATTCTCGGGCGGGAACTATGAAGGATGTGGCTTTCTCCAGTCTGATATGACGGAAGTAAACTTTGAAGAAGCAACAGCAACGAGTTGCAACTTTGCGGGTGCGGACCTAACAAAAGCGAACTTTAAAAATGCAAAGCTGGATTATACAATTTGGAATGAGGCTAATCTGGAGGCGGTACATTTTGATGGAAGTACCCTTCAGGGGAGCTCTTTCGAAACAGCAAACTTAAACAGCGCTGTTTTGGATAACTGTGACTTATCCTATGCGAATCTTTCATTGGCTTTGATGAGTAAGGCGTCTATCAGAGACGCGGAGCTGAATATGGCAAAACTTGATCTAATCCAAGAAGAAGAAACCGTATGGACGGGTTCAAATAAGAAGAAAGCACAGCCGGTAGACGAGCCAAAAATAGCCGCACTTCAACAAAAACACATCCCAGAAGACACGGAATTTGACATTGATTTATCGTATGTAAAAAAAGAGGCACTTAGAATTTTTGATAAAGTAGAGAAAGGAAAGACACGTGGATTTAGCAAAGAAATTTGAAAATTGTGAGGCACCGGATCACTACCTGCGTTCTCCTCTCCACTCAAAAGCACCAAGTTTTGGAGTAATAAAATCAAAAGAGGGATGTGAGTTTGAAATAGAGATATCGGGCACGTTACGATGTGCCAAGAAGGCTGTAACTTGTCTTTTAAGTCCAGTGCCTGGTGACTATGTTGCTGTGCTGACTGACGGTTCAAATTATTTTGTCACTGATATTCTAGTAAGAAGCGATCCAAACAGTGCAAATATTATAGAGAGCGACGTCCCGGTCAGTATCTGTGGGACGTCAGTTGAAATTAAAGCTACTGAAAAATTTAACGTGGTTAGTGCATCGGGACTTTTATGCCTTGATAGTCTCCAGGTTATGGCATCCAAGCTTGGAATTACGGCGGATACGGCAGACAGTAAACTTAAAACAATAAGCCATTTTGGGGACTCTCTTAAGACTGTGGTTAAACAATGCTTGATGAGAGCAGGCTCTTCTCTTAGGATGATAGAGAGGGGTGATATTCATCAGGCGAAGAATACAGAAATATCTTCTGAAAAAATGCTCTCGGTTAAAGCGGAAATGACTTGTGTCTCTGCTAAAAAAGATCTACGAATGCTTGGTGAACGTCTCCATTTGGGGTAGTGATTAAATGGTCTTTCAAATAACAAATTTGCTGGGGATGCATCTCGCTACCCCTGATCCGTGCAATACCCCCCCATCAATGGCGCCTGTTCCCTATCCGAATATCGCGTATACCACCACGTCAATACCTTCAGCCACCCACGTTTTTTCATGTTGTGGAATAGCTTTGACGATGGCTGTCAAAGCAGTCACAAGTATAGGGGATAGTGCAGGCGCTGGTATGGGGATCATGTCGGGACTGATCATGGGGCCTGCATCATATGTAACCGGATGCTTCGGCGTTCTTATCAGCGGCCAGCCAGCTGTAAATACGGGCAAATTGACGATGCAAAATTCTACCAATTGTTATGGAACAGCCGGGGTGTTACCCTCACAAGCTAGGATATCTATACTTGGCTGACGCCACAGAATAATTTGCTTAGTAGTCCTCATAAGATTTAAAGAGATCTTGAGATTTTTTGCAGGGCTTTTTGGACGGGACGATCCCAATCATTGTGAATAGACTGTCTTATAAGTTGGAGCGTAGGGTAGGATGTCGCTACGCTTGTCTTATATCCCCAATAGTAGTTTGGGAGTAATGGTAAAAGCAGCATGGTTGGTTTTTCAAGGGCACCGGCTATATGCGCGGCTAAACCATCACTTGTAACCAAAAGGTCAAGTCGATCAATGGCAGCGGCTAAATCTTCTAAATCTTCAAACAAACTTCCGAGATCCGTAACATCAAAATCTCTTAAGTTTCCAGCTTGCAGCTCATCCTCAATAGTTCCAAGACCAAAAAACTGGGCATTTTCTAGGCTCAATATTGGCTCGTACTCTTCAAATTTAAGTTCCTGTTCCGGTCCCGTACTGACCCCTGTGTTTCGCCAGAAAAGTCCAATTGACATTTGGTTGCTCTGTATCAAAAGATCGTCCCAGTTTCGCCTCCTGTCTGATCTTGGGTTTAAATAACGGCCTTTGTTGGGTATAACGTTGCCCTCCAGACCCAAAAGCGAGGGTATAGCATGTAAGTGGGTCACCTTGACGTTTTCATTCAAAAATGTTTCATCATCAAAGTCTTCTTCAGTAACTATTTCCTGTATTCCGTTTATTTGCATCAGTAGAGGTTTGAGTGACGTGCGAACAACTACGCACAACGCATTACAGCGATCGGCGACATCTGGGATTAACCGGGCCAACCACATAATTTCGGCCTCCGGGATCCCTGCAGTATATAGGAAGAGTTTTTGTGCAATATGCTCACCTGTCCACAAGAGTTTAGCGGGAGTGCCAGTCTTGGCAAAAATTTGCTCGAATCCCTTTTTCATAATTGCCCACGGTTCTTCTTCTTCCGTAACAAGCTTCAGCTGATGCAGTCGCGCTTTAGCTTCAGGTTCATCACCGGCTTGCGAAAAGGCATCTTTCGCCTTGGAGATTTGACCCATCTCCGCAAATGTTTTTCCTAAGGCAATGAAACCGCGTGAAAAGGATAAGCGTTCTGAAACAGAAACAAGAAAAGACGAGGCGGCTGCTTTTAAATCTCCACTCCTGTAATGCGTTTCGCCAATCTCATAATCGATGATGTGTGGATCTGGAAAAATATTTCTTGCAGCCTTGAAGCAGTCTATTGCACCATTCAAATTTTTTAATTTTCGATAAATGAGGCCTTTGTTGAAAAGATTTATTGGGTCACCGGGCTTAATAAGTAACACTTGATCGATATGTTTTATTGCAGCTTCATTTTCATTCAGGGAAGCGTATATAGACGCTATATTGCTATGCGCATCAGCGTATTCAGGGTCTATCTCAATTGCCTTGCTGAAATACCTAAGCTGCTCCTCTTTGTTCTCAGGGTCAGATCTCATCTTAAGAACACCCATGTTGTAAAATGCCTGAGGTTGATTTGCATCTATATCTATAGCTTTTTGCAATTGATTCTGCGCCTCTTCAAAACGTTTTTGATCCGTTAAGTTAGTGCCCAGGTTGTTCAATCCATCCACGTCTTCTGGATGGAATTTTAGAAGCTTCCGAAACGAAAATTCTGAAGCCTCTGGGTCACCTATATTCATCAGGACGATGCCGCGATTATTTAAAGCGTTTTTATTTTCCGGGTCTAGATCTAGAATTTTAGCATAAAATGGCAACGAAGCAGTGGGCTGATCAGAGATATTTGCGATTTCTGCCATACCTGTCAGGGCCTCAACATTATTTGGATCGACGCTTAAGACTTTGCTAAAAATAGCGGCTGTTTCTCTCGCCCTTCCTGCTCTTTGATGTACGCGGGCAGCTCGCAAAGCCTCCTCGATGGGATCCTCTCCCTCAGTAAATTGTGTGTTTTTTTTCAACTCTTCGGTCATAGTTTCAAAACAGTTTAAAAAGCTTTGTGATTCTGTAGAAGGTATACGTTATTCTTTCGACAAATGCCACTGAATATAGCCGCAGACATTCAACAATAGGTTCTTCGCAAATGCCCTCTATTTTTTACGAAAACACTCAATAGTAAGCTCGGATTAACGTAGTAACGGTTAAACCGGGGCACAATCAGTTAAAGAACTCCCGCATATGCTGCAAAATAAATTTAGAAAACACAAATCCCAGTAATACCGTAGGCGTTCTAGATAACGATTGGCAGACACGCATCCCAGAGAAACGTGTATTACTTGAGCCTTTACTTGGTAGTGATTTAAAACCGGCCTCAAGAATGTGGAAACAGTAGGGTTTGTTACCAAACTTACCAATAATTAGGAATCAGAAAAATAAATGGCCCAAAGACGGACATTTAATCGGCTCTGGCGCTTGAAAACGAAACCTCAGAAACGGTGTCGCCAATCTCCAGTTTTGTTTCAAAAATTTGTAAAATGAAAGACGTTGGCGGAAACAAAATTAAAGCTTATGTTTTTAAAATAGATTCAAACAACTTTGTGATTTTTCATTGTAAAAATTTTTAACGTTGTATCAGGTGGTTTTTGAATTAAATAGATACCCTCAAGATACTCAGATTACAGTTTGTTTTGTAAAGCAAGAATATATTTTCGTTGGATTAAGGCAATTGGTATATTATTTCCAAAAAGGGTAAATTGATTATTATGGATGAGCTTAAAATCGATAAAAGTCTTAATGGTCTAAAAAATCTTATAACAAAGATGCTTAAAGAAGAGGGATTACGGTCGGTGGGTATGACCGATGTGGCAATCCGA
>MDTB01159402.1_pt1 | contig 11609 bp, 2 predicted proteins | sample 811161 | NCBI WGS metagenome assembly MDTB01 (sample SAMN05326650, study PRJNA326480) | marine metagenome | isolation source: seawater | place: Mediterranean Sea | collected 2009
ATGACTGAAAATACCTCAAAAACCGATTCAAATCAAAAAATTTTGAAAGAATTGATGTATGATGATGGTCAACCTCTTTATAAAGAAGAAGAAGATCAAAAAGAATTGTTAAAAGAGTCATAAATAAAGAAAAACTGTATTAAAAATGGCAATCACAAGGATATCAAGGTCTTTTAAAGACATTAGTTTGTCTTTTGAACCACATCCTGTGACAAAAGATCTTCCTATTATAAAAAATGAGAGGGCAATTACAAGATCTGTGAGGAATATTGTTGAAACGATTCCAACTGAGAAATTTTTTAATCCATTATTTGGTTCTGACGTATATCGTAGTTTATTTGATTTTGTTGACTTTGGTACAGCATCAATTATTCAAGAACAAATAAAAACTTCATTAAAAAATTTTGAAAGAAGAATTAATAATGTTAAAGTTGAAGTGGAACCTCATCCAGATGATAATGACTTTGAAATTACAGTTATTTTTGATATTGTAGGTCAAGAGTTTCCTACACAAGAATTTTCATTCATCCTCGAAGCAACACGATAAAAAATGCCTACAACAAAGTTTACAAATTTAGATTTTGATCAAATCAAAACTTCAATTAAAAGTTATCTAAGAGCAAATAGTGATTTTGACGGATTTGACTTTGATGGATCAAACTTTTCTGTATTACTTGATACATTAGCATATAATACTTATATAACAGCGTTTAATTCAAACATGATTGTTAATGAGTCCTTCTTGGACTCTGCAACGCTCCGTGAGAACGTTGTTTCACTTGCACGGAACATTGGATACATGCCTCGTTCAAGGTCTGCTGCAAAGGCAGAGGTGTCTTTTAAATTAAATATTGGTTCAACTAATCCACCAGAAACAGTTGAACTTAAGAGAGGACTTGTTTGTGTAGGTAGCATTAATGAATCTTCTTATACTTTCTCTATATCAGAAAATATTACAAAACAAGTTGTAAATGAAGGTGATACTTCAAATCCAGATTATGTAGTTAATTTTGACAATTTATTACTTAGTCAAGGAACTTTTCTAACAAAACAATTTAAGTTTGATAATTCCTTAGATCAGAAATTTATATTGGATAATTCATTTGTAGACACTTCTACAATTCATGTCTATGTCAAGAAAGAGGGGGAGACTGGATTAGGAAAAGAATATTTTATATCCGATGACATAAGTGAAATTGATTCAAACTCTAGAGTTTTCTTTTTACAAGAAGTTCAAGACGAAAAGTATGAAATACGTTTTGGGGATGGTTTAATTGGTAAAAAGTTAGGAACTGCTACTGGAGATGATGGATCAATAATAACTATTGATTATATAACATCAGATGGTGAGGAAGGGAATGGTGCTGCAAATTTTTCATTTACTGGAAATTTGACTAATACATCTACAGGAAATTCAATTGATGTTACCTCTACACCAACCGTAACAACAATTGAAGCAGCACAAGGTGGTTCTGATATTGAACCAATTGATTCAATTAAGTATTATTCTCCTAAAATTTATTCATCACAGAATAGAGCAGTTACTCCAAGAGACTATGAAGCAATAATAAAAAAAATATTTCCGGAAACAGAGTCAGTTTCAATTGTTGGTGGAGAAGAACTTGATCCCCCAGAGTTTGGAACTGTGCAAATAAGCATCAAACCCAAAAGTGCTACATATATTTCTGACTTTACAAAATCAAGAATATTATCACAAATTAAAAAATATAGTGTTGCTGGTATAAATCAAAAAATTATAGACCTCAAAATACTTTATGTCGAACTGGATGTTTCTGCTTATTACAACTATTCTCAAGTTTCAACAGAAGATACACTACAAAGTAAAATAATTAACTCTCTAACAAAATACTCCCAATCAGTTAACTTTAATCGTTTTGGTGGAAGATTTAAATATAGTAAAATGTTACAAGTAATTGACAAAACTGATACAGCAATTACAAGTAATATCACAAAAGTTATTATTAGAAGAGATTTAAAGGCATCAATTAACCAATTTGCTCAATATGAATTATGTTTTGGTAATAGATTTCACATTGATCCAAATGGATACAACATTAAATCTACTGGATTTTTTATTCCTGGTGAATCATCACCTGTATACCTTACTGATATACCAAACGCAGATGGTGTAACTGGTGTATTATCAATCGTCAAACCAATTGAAAATCAAGAAATAAGAGTTGTAAGTAAATCTGCTGGTATTGTTGATTACATTCATGGGGAAGTTAAACTTACAACAATTAACATTATAGGAACTGAAAAACCAAATAATATTATAGAGGTTCAAGCATTTCCAGAATCAAATGATGTGGTGGGATTGAGAGATTTATATCTCGCGTTAAGTGTTTCAACAAGCACCATAAATATGTTAAGAGATGTGATTGCATCTGGTGATGAAATATCAGGAACACAATTTGTAAGAGATTTTTACACTTCAAGTTATTCAAACGGAAAATTAATAAGAGAATAATATGATACAAACAGGTATTGAATCGAGAGTAAAAATACAAGATGTAATATCTTCTCAACTTCCAAATTTTATTTTGGATGAGAGTCCAAAGACTGTAGATTTTTTAAAACAGTATTATATTTCACAGGAATTTAAAAGTGGAGTAGTAGATGTTGCTGAAAATTTAGATCAATACTTGGATCTTGATAATTTAACACCTGAGGTAATTTCAGATAATGTTACTTTATCAGTTGGTATAGGGACACAAGATGTAGGTATAGTCACAGTTTCTAGCACTAAGGGATATCCAAATCAATATGGTCTTTTAAAAATTGATGATGAGATAATTACATACACTGGATTAACAACTAATACTTTTACTGGACTCACTCGTGGATTTAGTGGAATTACCAGTTATCATCAAGATCTTAATGATGAAGAGTTAGTATTTACCACATCCAATACAGGAGTTCACACTGCAGGTTCATCAATTCAAAATTTAAGTTCTTTGTTCTTAAAAGAATTTTACAATAAATTTAAAAATACCTTTGCACCAGGTTTTGAAAATTTAAATTTTAATAAAAATTTAAATGTAGGTAATTTTCTTAAGGAAATAAAATCTTTTTATGAAACTAAAGGGACTAATGATGCGATAAAAATATTATTTCGTGTGCTTTATGGTGTTGATCCGAAAATAATTAATTTAGAAGATTTATTATTAAAACCATCTTCTGCCGAGTATTTAAGAAGAGAAACTGTAATTGTAGAAGTATTGTCAGGAAACCCAATAGGTTTAGTTGGTCAAACAATTAAAAAAATTGAAAAATTAAATGATCCTCAAACACAGGCATCAGTTTCTGAAGTTGAACCATTTACAAGACAAGGGAGGCAATATTTTAAATTTTCACTATTCATTGGTTATTCAGATGCATCACTAATTGAAGGTAATTTTAAAATAACACCAAGTAGCAAATCTGTAGAAAAAATATCTATTGGATCATCGATAATCACAGTTGATTCTACAGTTGGATTTAACACTAGTGGAAAGGTTTTATCAGGTATTAACACAATTTCTTATAGTGATAAAACTATAAATCAATTTTTAGGATGCACTGGCATAACATCATCAATTTTACCAGCAAGTAGTGTTCATTCTGATGAAATTTACTTTGGTTATGAAGATGGAGATTTGACAAAAAAAGTTGAATTTAGAATTACTGGAATCATATCTAAATTTAAACAAACATCTGATAATGTAATCGTCTCTGAAGGAGATGTGATGAGTGTTAAAAACTTGGGAATTAAAGTAAAAAACCCTACTAATAAAAATAGAAAGGAAGTTTTTGCTAACTCATGGATTTACAATACATCTTCATTCTATAAAATCAATAATGTTAATTCATCTATTATTACGTTTAATAGTGAAATTGATAGATCATCTTTAAAAGTTGGGGATTTTATTGAAATTGTAGATAGAAATAATCCTAGTGTTGTAATATATCCCACTCCAACAGATTCCCAACCTTATGTTTCATTAATAAACAATGATTTATCAGTTACTGTTGATAATTTAGATACAAGTAGTTGGTATAATTCCAATGTTAAGTACAATTTAAGAAGAAAATTAAATAAAGCAAGAAGTATAAACGTACCGTTATCATATGATTTAACTTCAGATGTATCAAATGTATATTTTGATCAAGATAATGGATATGTTGCATCAAATTCATTACCATCTGGAATAAACGCAAATTTACCTCTTGCTCCATTTACAGAGAATATAGATTTTGAGTTAAATCAAGTTACTTTAGCAACAAATGGGTTGCAAGATTTAAACAATGCAACTGGTAAATACAAAACTTTAAAAGTATCACAACCTGCTGCTGATATAAAACTACTCACAGGTGATAGAATTTTTTATGAATCAAGTGGTGATACTTTTAATAAAGATGCAGTAAACGCAGGAATTGATACGGGATCATACTTTATTGAAGTGGTGAGTAAGGCAGACCAATTAATAAAATTATATTCTGCAAGATCATTTATTCAAAGTGGAACATCTTTGGAATTAGATTATCCAAAAGATGCTGATGGTAATGCAATACCTGCAACTCATACATTTACATTATATTCACAGAGATCAAAAACAATACAACCAAAAAAATCATTAAAGAAATTTGTATTGAATACAAATTTAAAAAATGGTTCAAATGATAAGACTATATCAGGAACAATAGGTAAACTAATAAATGGTGTTGAAATTTATAACTACAAAACTAATGATAAAATTTATTTTGGTCCTATAAGTCGAGTAAATTTATTATCAGGTGGTGATGGGTATGATGTAATTAACCCACCTAAGATTGAGGTGTCAGCAGGTTTGGGAACACAGGCATTGATTCAGGCATCAGTAAAGGGTAAAATAGTTGATGCTTTTATAGACAAACAGGATTTTGACATTGATAGAGTTATTTCTATTGGTGTTACTGGTGGAAATGGATCAGGAGCTGTTTTAGAACCAATAATAGGGAAAAGATCTAGAGAAATATTTTTTGATGCAACAGCATTTACTTCAGCAAAACAAACTGGTATTGGAAATGCAGATGGTGATTTAACTTTATTAACATTTAAAAATCGTCATAATTTAAATTCAGGTGACAGGGTAATTTATAATTCTAACAATCAAGTATCCGTAGGTCAAACTGCTGGAACATTCGTATCAAACCAAGAGTATTTTGTGAGTGTGGTAAATGATAAAAGTATTCGTTTCTTCCAATCTCAAAACCAAGCATTCGGTGCAGTAAGTGCTAAAAATGCTGTTGGTCTAATACACACTGCTGGAGGTCAGCAAAGGATTATAGTAGGTGAAGTAAATAATACTATTCTAGGTGTTAACGTCCTCTCAGGCGGTCAGGGATATGAGAATAAGAAGTTATTTGTACAACCAGTAGGTATATCAACAATATTTGATATTATCACATTTGAAAATCATAATTTTAAAGACGGTGATAAAATTGTATATGAACATCCAGTTGGCACTGCGTCTACGATAGTAGGATTATCAACAGTTCCAAATCAACAATATATTGTTTCAAAAATTGATGATAATTCATTTAAATTATCTGATGCTGGTATAGGTGGAACATCACTATCTAACTTTAATGAAAATAAATTTGTTAATTTAGAAACCGCAGGTATAGGAACACAAACATTCAAATATCCAGATATAGTGGCAACAATAGATTATGTTGGATTAAAAACTGCTACTAATTTAACATCAGGTGATAAAGTTAGTGCAGTAATTACTCCAGTGGTTAGGGGAGAAATTAGTAATGTATATCTACATGAGAAAGGAACAGGATATGGTTCTACAATATTAAATTTTGAGAATAATCCAATAATTACTATAAAAAATGGTTCTACAGGAGTCGTTCCAGAATTGAAGGCAGTGGTAAACTCTAATACAGGTGGAATATCAACAATATCGATTGGTAACACGGGATCTGGGTACTTTTCAACACCTAATGTTGAGATAGTTGATAGTTTGGGTATTGGTAATGGTGCAAAACTTCGAGTGATAATGAATAAAAATAATGAAGATGATTTAACTGGATCTATTAAATCAGTAGAGATTGTATCTGCAGGAATTGGATATTCCGAATCAACAACATCAATACGTATAACACCCGCAGGTGTTGGTGGAGTCATAAGTGCTAATGTTAGAATTTTAAATGTAAATAATAATAGAAAATATGGTGACTCATTTAGTAGATTAGAGGAAAATGGTGAAATACTACAAAATGTTGTATGTGGATATTCAACGATACCTTTTAATGATAGTGGAACTGTATCAAATATAATTGGATGGGCATATGATGGTAATCCAATTTATGGACCTTATGGATATGCAGATCCTGAGAAAAAAACAACAGATTCAAAATTATTAGTAAGTGGATATGAAGTAGATACCAATTCTGTTATTGATAGACCTTCTATTTTTCCCGCTGGATTTTTTATAGAAGATCATGTGTTTAAAGATAGTGGTGATTTAGATGAATTTAATGGTAGATTTGAAATTAACGATGATTATCCAAATGGAGTGTACGTATATCATGCAACCATAAATTCTTCTAATATACCAACATTTCCATATTTTATAGGAGATAAATTTAGATCAAAAGTAATTAATGAGAATTTTAAACTAGATCAATCATTTGATTTCTTTAATTCTTCACTGAGAAGAAATACACTACCTTATAATGTATCTGATAGCACCGCCGGAAATGATTTTATAACTGAAGCAAATGAGATACAAACTCAAAAAATAGAAATTGAAACAGTAGAGTCTGGTTCAGTTAATGAATTACAAATTCTTCAAAGTGGAAGTAATCAGAGAATAGGTGATGTTCTAAACTTTAATAATACTGGCACTGGTGGTGATGGTCTCATCGCAAAAGTTTCATCAATTAAAGGTGAATTTATTTCAAGTATAAAATCTGATACATTAAAGTACAATGATGCAGTTATATCTAAAGAAGATAATGAAATTTTAAGAATTACTCCAGTAAATAATCACAATTTAAGAAATAATGATTTAGTTACCATATCTGGTCTCTCATCATCATTCTCAAACATTAATGGATCTTATATTATAGGTGTATCATCTTTAACCTCCTCTAATATTTCAACTATTGCAGCAGGTTCTGCGACTACTGAAATTTATGTCTCAAATATTCCTTCAAGTGTAAAAGTTGGAAATAAAATAGGCATAGGCACGGAGACTATGACAATATTAAATTTATATGATGAACCTAATATATTAACTGTTGAAAGAGGACTAGTTGGATTATCTCATTCAGTGTCTACACCGTTATATGTAATCCCAGATTCCTTTACAATACAAAAATCTGTAGATAGTATTAATTCAAGAGTAAATCAGAAGGTATTTTTCAATCCAACCAAATCAGTAGGATTTGGAGATACTGCTGGTGGATCTATTACAAAGTCATTCTCATTTGGAAATACTAGAACGACTCGTGTCATACCCAATCAAGCAATATATCTAGAAAATCATCCTTTTGTAACGAATCAAAAATTAAAATTAACTAATGCTACTGGTGCAAACTCAATAGGAATATCAACTCTTGCTGGTAGCACAATAACTGCTATGCCATCAACTGTTTTTGCAGTTAGAAAAAATAGAAATTTAATAGGAATAAAAACTGGTATTGGCACAGATCCCACCCTTACAGATAATAAAGAATATTCTGAGGTATTCTTTAGAAGTATCATAGGTGGAGGAGGAGATGATGATAGGTATTTCTTTGAATCTGATTTTGTACAGCAAAAGGTTAATATAAAGAATGTAAAAAATACAGTATCTTTAGGTTCGAGTTTTCACCAATTAAGAGATAATGATGAAATTTCTTTAATAATAAAATCTAACCACTCTGTAGGTATTGGAATTTCACATATTGTACGTGTTAGGAGAGATTCATCTGATGGTTATATAAATGTTGATCCAGTTCAATGTCAAACATCAGGTATAACAACAGTTGGTGTTCAAACAGGTGCAAACACCATTACAATAGAAAATCATAACTTATCAACAGGTCAAAAAGTTAAACATTTTGCAACAACTTCACACATCGGTATAGGTAATAGTAATTATTTTGTTAGTGTAATTGATGATAATAAATTCAAACTTTGCGAATCACTTGAAAATGCAACGGTAAATCCTCCAGTAACAGTGGGAATTGTATCAGTAAGCACAACCAATACTACACATACATTTACTAAAATTAATCCACCAATAGTGATTGAGAAAAATAATAATTTGGTATTTGATACATCAGATACATCATTAACAGGATTTAAATTTAAATTGTATTATGATACAGGATTTAAAAATGAATTTGTCTCAACTGGATCAAGCACAGGTTTTAATATACCTGTAGGCATTATAACTGAAGGTTTAACAGGATCAAGATATGTGATAGGATTTGGTAATAGTGTACCTGATAAATTATATTACAATCTTGAAAGATTAGGTATTGCAATAACTGCTGATAATACGATTAAAAATTATTCTGAGATAGAATTTGTAGATAATAATTTAAGTGGTAAATTTACAATTTCTAATGTTGGTGTAAGTACCTTTACATTTGATAGTGTAAAACAACCACAACGATCATTGTACACTTCATTGGATTGTGATGAATTATCCTATAGCACAACCTCTGGTATTGTCACTGGTGCAATTAAATCAATTAATATTGTAAGTGGTGGATCAAACTATAGAAAACTACCATCTTTTGTGAGTGTTGGATCAACAACTGTAAATGATGTAAGTATCCTCACTAAATCAAAGAGCATAGGTAATATTAAAAAAACTAGAATTATTAATGAGGGATTTGAATATTCTTCTGATCCTACACTACAACCAGAGGCATTAATTCCTTCGTTTGTTCAACTTAGAGGATCTAAGAGGATTTCAAGTGTCGAAATTATTAGTGGTGGTGGTAATTATCTAACTGCACCTAATTTAGTTGTTGTTGATACCGATGCAGGAACCACTTTTTCTAATAGTGCTTTGGATGCAATTTTATCAGGATCATCAGTAGGTGAAATTCAAATAGATCAGTCTCCTACAGGTATAACTGTAGGAAATGTTGCACTTATTGCAACAAACAATACCAATGGAGTTAGTATACAAAAAGTTGGTTCTACCGCAGGAACATCTAATTTTGATATTTTTATAACCACACCGGCATTAGGATATGTAACTAATCCCTTCAAGATTGGTGATTCAGTATTTATTGAAGGATTACAGAAAGTAGGAACCGCTGGATCTGGATTTAATTCATCTGATTATGGATATAAACTTTTACGAGTCTCAAATTATGATGATAGTGGCACCCTTGATAAGGTAACAATTGATGTGTCACAGTACACTACAAATACTGGAGTTGCAGTTACATCCGTATCTTCTTTTGGAAGTATTATTAATTCAAATGTATACCCTTCATTTAAATTAAATTTAGTAGAGGAAGGTTTCACTATCGGTGAAAAAATCAGCATAAATGATATTGAAAGAGATTTGACTGTTGTTGGTGCAGGAGAAAATTTTGTTAAATTAATAGGATTGTATGAATTTAAAGAAGGTGATATTATCACTGGAATCATTTCAAGAAATGAGGGGAAAGTTGAGAATATATTTAAAAATGAGGGACAGTTTAGTGTAAATTACTCTTTAATTAAAGATTTAGGTTGGGAAACAAATACTGGAAAATTAAATGACGATATTCAAGTTCTACCAAATAATGATTACTATCAAAATCTATCATATACTATACAAAGTCCAATAACATGGAATGATTTAAAGAGTCCAGTAAATAATTTAGTTCATACTGCAGGATTTAAAAACTTCTCAGACACAGGAATCACATCAACATCAAATGCGTTTCCAATCACAGGAAGTGCAAACATATCACTATTCTTGGATATTTTACCATCATTTGTTGAAAAAACAAGAGTTGATACATTATATAATTTTGATACTGCAAGAGATATTTTTGTTGGTACAGGTGCCACTGATTTAGATATAAATCGTTCAACTTCAAAATTTATTCAACTTCAAAATGTAAGTTTAACTGACTTTATTCAAGCAAAAACAAATAATGTATTAAATATAGATGATATTAGTTCTAGATATTCTAATTTAGAAAGTGACCCTAATTTATTTTTAGATATCTTACAAACACAATCAGTTGATGGTTTGAATAGAATTTTATTACAAATCAAAGATTTAAGAAATACTCAAAAACAAATAGTAGAATTAATACTTCTAAACAATGATACTGGATCATATCTTTTAGAGAAAAATAAATTAGATACTGAAAACGCAGACTTTACTAAATTTGAACTAATAAACGAATCTGGAAAAGATTTTTTAAGATTTACTCCGATAGATTTATTTAAATTTGATGTTGACTATGATATAAAGACAATTGAATCTAAATTTAATTCTACACTCACTGGCACTGGATCAAGCACATTTGGATTTGCAAGCGTAACTGGATCAGTAGTTGGTTTGGGAAGCACCACTGATGTCTCAGGAATTACTTCATCAATTGTATCCATATCATCTGTTACTGATAGTCTTTATATTAACTCACAAGTTACAGACCTTGTGACAAACGAAATGAATTATGTTGAGACATTACTTGGTCATGATGGAAGAGATACGTTTATGTCACAAGCATTTTTTGATACTAATCAAGGAACACAAAGTTCGAACTTCATTGGTTCATTTGGTGCCTCACTTTCAAGTGGTATTTTATCTTTTGAGATTACTAATAAAGAACCAAACCCAATACGAGTCAGATCAAGCATTGTTGGATTTGGATCTACACCAGCTGGAATTGGTACTTACAGATTTTTGGCATCCGGTCAAGAAGATGGTAGTGAAAGGACACAACTTGTTGAAAGTAAATTTGATGAACAATCAGGAACTAGTACGATAGCAACTCTTAATAAGAGTTTATTCTCTGGTTTAAAAGCGACTGTGCACGTTGGAACTGCCACATCCGAAGCGTTGCATCAAGTATACGTAATTCATAAAGATACGGAGATATTTACAAATCAAAGTGAATTTTTATCTATAGGTAGCACTATAGGTATTGGAACATTTAATGCTAGATTTGTAAGTGATAATTTTGTTTTAGAATTTATTCCTGATAATACATCTGGTATTACTACTGTTAGATCTTTAAATGAAGTATTCTACGCTGATAGTGATGAAAAATCTCAATTCGGAGCAGTCAATAATCCAGTACCAAAAGTGTTTGGAAAGTTAACTCAAACATCAGACATCAATTTTTATAACGCATTAAATGGTGATAGAATCAACAGAAGAAATTTTGAATTAACAAGCAATAACACTCCTATTTTTGCAAAAACATTTGATCCATCAAACACATCAATCGTTAATTTAGGAACAGGTAAGTTCTCCATAGATGATCATTTCTTCAGAACTCAAGAAGAATTAATTTATACACCACAAGCATCGTTTGTAGGGGTGGGTTCAACACCTATGATGTACAAACCATCTTCAGGAAATATTGATACATTACCAACA
>MDTB01150155.1_pt1 | contig 11608 bp, 13 predicted proteins | sample 811161 | NCBI WGS metagenome assembly MDTB01 (sample SAMN05326650, study PRJNA326480) | marine metagenome | isolation source: seawater | place: Mediterranean Sea | collected 2009
TATAGTGTAGTAATGTTTTGAAGGTTAGAGATCTATTAAATATGTGTATTTTAAATTTACTTGTGTATACAGGTGAAAGGATGTTATAGTCTGATATTATGTACATGTTGCTATTGATATTTTCAGTATTTTTAGAGGGAGTTTCAATATTTTCATTTTTCATAATATTATTAATTAGATTAGACTCGTGGGTATCAAAATTATGTGAAGTTGTATTTTTAATGACCAATACTTTAATATTAAAGTTATTTATAAACTCATGATTTATTGTAGTTATAGACTTGATTAATTCGTCAAGATTCTCTTCTTCTTCAAAATTATCTTTGAAGAATTGTATAGTGTGATTAATATAATCAACGTCATTGTTATTACTAGAGATCATTTCGAGTCTATTGTTAGCTTCATTCATTATTTCATTATCTTTAATATTAAAAGATGTCGATTGAGTGTGTTGATCATTTTTAGGAATAATATTATCGATTATATCAGATTCGTGTATATTTATATAATTTGACGATTTGTTAACCTTTAGATTAGTAAGGTTGATATTATTAACATAAGATATGGGTATTTTTTCCAAACTTGTTTCAACATTATTTCCTAAAATATTAGTGTACAAGTATTTTGAAGAGTCAATAGGGGGTGATTTGAAATTATCTAATAAATTTTTATTGAATTTGTTATATAGTTTAGGTATACTTTTTTTAATTATTTCATCTTTTTGAGCCAATGACAAGTTTAAAATTTCATCATCTTCATCCTCTTCTTTATCTTTTAGAAATTGAGAATATAAATTTTTAATAATTTGTCTATATTTCTCATACTCAATAATATTATCTATTGTTTCATTATATTTGACATACACGTATTGTATAAATAATAATACTATTTTATCTTTCAGATCAGGATATAATAATATATCAGAGTAAATATCAAGGTAATCTAGTGTATTATTTTTGTATTTAAAATATATAGTATTTGGTGTATTATGATTAAGATGTAGTGTACCAAATTCTTGTTTAATTAGACTTAATATTTGTTCAAATGTGTAAGAATCATATTTTAGTAGATTATTATATCTACAGAACATTAACTTTTCAAGGCCATCAAGAACTGTAAATATTTCAAATATACTATTTTTAGTATTGTTAATTGTTTCTTCATTAATGTTTGTTTTTCTCTTATGTTTTTGATTATTGATATATTTTGTCTTAAAGCGTTTATAGTTTTTACTAATATTAAAAGTTTGATTTTCTGTAGTATTATTATCTGATAAAAGTCTTAAGACTTCATTATGAGAGTTTGTATAATATTGAAAGTCTGTATATTTGAACAGTTCTTTGAGGAAGGAATTATTTTTTATCATAATATTAATATATTCATTGATATTTTTATTAAGAGTTTGATAGATGTGTTTATTTAATATCTTGAGGAAAGTGTCATAATTAGTATTTTTTTTTAAAGAGATTTTATCGTCAAATATGTGTAATATTTTTTTATAAATATTATAACTAATAGAGTGTGTATTCAACTTATCATTATAATAGTTATTAGATAATAAATTATAAAAGAGAGATATTTTATTGTCTATTGATGACCTATCCTTTGTGCAAAGATATAACTGGGACATTTATATAATAATAATTCTTATTTTAAAATATATTTTATTGTTATAATAAATGAGTGGATTACTATTTTTAAACGCAAACGACTTTTCAATTATAAATGATTCAAGTGGTAATAAAATACTAATAAACAATATAAAAAATTTTTCATTTATACTTTTTTATTCTCCCGGGTGTCCTCATTGCCAAACAATAATACCTATTATGAAAAGATTGCCCGGTACAGTAAACGGTTGTCAATTCGGTATGATCAATGTTAGTAAAAATAAAAAAACTATCAAAATGTCCGCAGGAACTATCACCCCTCTCACTTACGTACCTTATATGATTCTATACTATAACAAACGCCCGTACATGAGATTTGATGGTGATGCTACAGATATAAACGCTATTCAAACCTTTGTTAAAGAAGTTGCTAATAAGATCATTCAACTACAAGATGATAATATTGACGGAATGACTGATGAATCTCATTATACTATTCCAGATTATTGTATTGCTAGACCCACTAAGGGTGGATTAAAGGAAAAAATATGTTACATAAACTTTAGTAGTGCTTATGAATAAAAATTGATATTTTTTTATAATTTATGTATATATAAACATGGATAATACTATTCCTATTTATAATCAAATACTTACTAATTTACCATCTGACATTGTTATTACTCCAGATGATAAAAAATCTTTGGTTGATGATATCCTTTCATATGATGACACTCATGAACTCGTCTTTGCTATCATAAGATTTTATCAAATAAATAATAGCAATAATATCTCTAATGTCCCATTTTATGCTAAGTATTTAAAAACAAAGGGTGGTTACAAGTTTGATTTAGATAACATACCTGATAAGCTTATAAAGATATTATTAGAATTTTTTATATTGCATAAAAAAGCTTATGAAATTAAATAGTTTATTTATAATTTTTATAATTATAAATAAATGGGTGAACTATATAATTCAATTGATTACACTGTTCTTGATATAGCATATATAAAAAATTCTCTACCCAAATATACTATTAAAACTAAATTCACAAAACCTCATAAACCAAACACTTGCGATGACTTCATCACTACCTTCACTAATCTACTAGAATTACCTACAACCACTCAACTATACGACTTTATCACTCAAGTTCAAAACATAACCGATGATTTCCCTCTTAATGAAATTGCTAATATTTGGTTTTATATCAGAAATATTGCACAAAATATTGAACAACAATCTATACTAACTGCTCTAGAAAGTAACAACAATATTAAAATTAATTTTAGAGATATTTTCATAGACCGCTCTATAAAATCATTCAAAGATAACTACACTCACAAATTTAATAAAAGAAACTCTTTCCGCCAATTAGACCCTGTAATATCCTCAGATCATGTTATTACTTCTTCTACAAAAACCTTTATGTTAGATCCTAAATATACTTTGAATGATGTATTTAATAGTATGAAATTGACAGGAAATTTTCCAATATGTAAATATTATACTTATATCAAATTACACAAATCAATAGATAATATCAATGTACTTACAACTAATTTAACAGATACTATATATAATTACAAGTCTGACAATTCAGACCAAATCATATTGTTTTATCTACTAAATTCTAGTAAACCGGAACTTACAAAATCATATATACCTATTCGCTTGTTTAAACATACATCCCAAAAAAACGTACATATTCACTTTAATATATCTAACAAGTCTTGGAATCTACTTAAGGACGAATTCAGAAACATTTTTATTAATATCAATATTGGTTCATCAACAGATAGTTTCAAACAAGGCTATATATTTTTCAAAAATAATTACTATAATCATGCTTTAATGTCTCATATATGTTTATTGGATTCTGATAATTTTGTTATAAAAAACGAAAAATCCTCTACAAATATGGTCAAATTTAAGATGGTTTATAATACAAATATAGATATATCTATGAGGAATAAAAATATAATTGGCAATGAGAAAATACCGTTATTGAAGGAGTACCCTAGTAATACTAAGTATATTGAAATATTTTTTAAGAACGTACTACATGACGGTGATATTTGTAATATAAAAAAATATTTTGGTAAATTGTTAACTTTATACTCTTTAGCAAAAGTTGATCTAACACGATTATACTCAGCGGTAATATCTGATTTCTCTGAAAAAGAAAACATATCCACCGAAAAAGAAGTAAAATCTAAAGACCTTTCACAATTTATTATGCAAAATTTGAAAACTCTCCCTAAACCCGGTTACACATACTCTAGAGATTGCCAAAAAACTAAAAAAACTAATAAACAACCCTCGTTAACTACCAATCCCCCTGATTTACAAGATTACATGGCTGATGATGGTAAATTTAGCCAGTTCTTTAAAGTAGATAGAAATGACCGTTTATATATGAAATGGCCTAAAGATGATGATGAAGATGTATACTTTTATTGTGATGATGATATAAATAAAGAGTTCAATATTGCATCTATAAATACTAATCAAGTTCCTTGCTGTTTTAAAAACTTTCAAAAACCTAAAAATGAACGCTACTTCTTAACATCATCAACCAGAACTGTAAAAGAACTCACTCAAACAATAAAAGAAAATTTATATTCAAATTATAACATTACTCTAGATACTAGTTTAAAATATAAAACATTATCAACCTATGTGAATACAAGAGTTGATGATAGTGTAAAAAATTTAGATTATCAATCTACTATTACAAGTCCTGAATCAACAACGATAGAATATGTTACTATAAGTTTAGAATATACTAATAATATGAATATAATAGCATTTGATGAACGAGGTATATTGATAAGACCTAAATCTCACTCACATATTCATAATATATACTATCAAACTAATTATACTGAGTCCGTAGTGTTAGTAAAAAAGGATGATTTATTTGCAAAGATAGATGTTGACGAAGATACAATTCAGCGTATACTTAAACAAAGATTTAATACTTATATTTTGGATAATAATATAGAACCGTATATTATGCCAAACTTAGATTTAATACGATACCAATTTATAGATGTATATGGTAAATGTAGAATACTTAAACTGATATTAAGGAATCAAACATATATTTATTGTCAAACAATGATACCACCATTACCAGTTAAATTTAAAAATTTGAAAAATTCAGATACATTGGTAAAGACTTGTACATTAGAAAATATAAATAAACTTATGAGAGAGAACAAGGATGAAGTTGGGAATATGGAACAATTTGTTGAAAACGAGAGGTGCATAGAAATTAAATTAGATTTTTACAATTTTAAAATATATTTTGTAGTTGATGAAGATGTTATAGATAATGTACCTATTTATTCAGAAAAATCGATTATCTATTCTAAAACAAGTAACTTTTCGAATTTTACTTCATTAAAAAATAAATCTATAAAATTAAAACAGAAAGTGATTAATAGTTCAAGAAGTATTAGAGAAATTGTTACTAAACACGTTGAAGAAGATGTCGAAGTTATCATTCGCAAATTAGAATACTTTAAAAATATATTTATTGCCCGAAAGGTTGATAACAAGTCTTATATCGAAAATCTGTTTAATATATCAGATTACAAGGCATTTCAGGATCAGCGTATTATATATATTACATCAAATATAATACCAAAGATGTATTCACTGGATATTCAAAAGGTGGATGGAAATATTACTGATATATTTTATGAACCTTATTTAATATTTTTTAACAATAATATATACCTGGCACAAGACTCTAACAATCTTAAAAATTGTTTCTATATATCGTCTAATTGGTATATTAACAAATTCAACTATAAATTTTTTGATAAATATAATAATGTACCTGATTCATACACCATATATGACGAAAGTGGAGATGTTACTACTCTAGTTGGTGATGGCATTCACAAAATTATTCTCATTAAAAAAAATGACAAGTTCAAATTTATAACACTATTACCTCTGAGTAATACTACTCCTACAGAAGACATGATCGATAATAATAATACTGTTGTCACTTCTAAATAATTTAATAATAAATTATTAAATTATACAGGCCCCGACGGGACTCGAACCCGCAATCCCCTGATTAGAAGTCAAGTGCCTTATCCAATTAGGCCACGAAGCCTTTTAATATAAACAATTTATCTTTTAAATAGATAAATTAAAAATAAAAATGAGTTACGTAAAATTTTTAAAAGCGCTACAATATAATTTTATAAAGCCGCCCTTGATAGTAGGTGGGCATGCGATGGAATATTATAATGTGAGAAAAGCTGGACATGACTTGGATATAATGGTTAGTCTGAATGATTGGGAGGTATTAAAAAAAAAATATCCGAATACATTAAATTTATTTGGAGGACAAACAGAAGACGACGTAGATGCAACATTAAATTTAGAGCACGAAGAAATTGATATTATAAAAACATTGTGGTTACATGATTATAATGAGTTAATGGAAGGTAGTATAGATCTAGGGGATGTGAAAGTGATATCATTAAGCAATCTTCTATATATTAAGGCGTTTCCATCCATAACTCATAATGACAACAAGTCAACGGAAGATGTAAAATCTATTATTAAAAAAGTTATTGATAATAAAAAAACCTAATATTATAAATGGCAACCAAATTCAAAGATTTACCAACAGGTGCAAAAATCCTATCAATAGTGTCTATAATAAGTATTGTAGCGTTTCTATTAGCATTTTTATATTTTTTATACAACTTTTATTTTGCAAGTAAAGACGAATGTAATAAACGTAGTGATTGTCACCCTACTGAATATTGTAAATATATATCAATATTTAAACATAATAAATGTGTGGCTTGTGCTGACGCAAATTGCTCAAATTGTCAATCAGATAAAACCCTAAAAACCGTCGTAGGAGAATGTCCATAAATTTTTTAATATTATATTAAAAAATAGTATGGTCTAGGCGAGGCTCGAACTCGCGGCCTTGGCATCTCTAAAGACTCTCGTCTTAACAAACATAAGAAATATCTTATAAGTACCACGCTCTAACCAACTGAGCTACAAGACCTACTTATTTTATAATTATTATGTTTTTAAGTATTATTATCTATAAAATTTTTAGTATGAGTATATCCAAAAGAGAATTTGTTAAAAATTTCGATATTATTCATGTACATATCATTAGTAGATATATCTTTATTATTCACGTTAATTAGAAGTAAATTTTGACATTTATTATGTTTTAAACTATTTTTGACATTATTTATGATAATCAAAGACATGATATTAAACATATAGTTTGTGATCATCATGTTTTCTTTTTCATTTATGTGCATTTTAGAACAATTTATGGCGATGGCTTTATCATCTTCGTTTAATAAGTTTATTGGAAAGTTATTTGATAATCCGCCATCAAGATAATACTCACCATTATACTTGCATCTAGGGAAAAATAATGGTATACTAGATGACATACACAATGCGTCAATGCATGCCAAGTCAGGGTGAGTCTTATATGATAATATTTCTTCGCATTGTTTACTGTAATTATATGTTATACATACTAATTCTTTATTAAAGGTGTCATAAAGTTCTTTCATAGTGTATAATTTATTTGAAATAAGCATAGTCATATCTTTAATATATTTACCGACAATATTCCAAGAGTAAGATCCATCACAATTTGTTAATTTAACTAAATCGATAGTTTTAAATTTATTGAAAAAATCGTTAGTTAATAAGTAAGCGATAATTTTAGTAGGTTTATATCCTATAATTAGCAAGTAGCAAATAATGGCGCCAATAGAGGTGCCAATGAAGGTTTGAATATGTTCAATAAATTCGGGATGAGTTTGATAGATGTATTCTAGTGATCCCAGTGTAAGAATACCTCTTTTAGCTCCGCCAGATAAAACTAATTTATTATACATTTTATAATAAATCTATACGTTTAAAACCTTTTTCAGTAACATCAATATTACAATAAATAAAAATACAATAATTATCAAATAAACATAATGAAACCTAGCATTATTTCTATTATTAATTTGCTGGCAAATATAACATAGCTTTTGATACTCACCCATACTCCTTCCAATATTATAATTAAAGTTTTCAGAGTTTACTTGCGGTTCATATAATTCTTGTGATGAATAATCAGGTTGATAAGAGTTTTTTGGTAATAGATTAGAATCAAACTGTTGAATAGATCTATTAGACATGTAATCTGTATTATTATGAGGTGTGTACATTTGATGTTGTTGATTATACATTTGTCTATGAGATGACGGTGTCGAAGATATACCTCTGGTAATATTGGGCTGATTAGGGTTAGGAGGTATACTGAAACTTTCGTTTCTTTCTTCAACTTGATTACCGGGTTCATCCATATCTATTATATCATCTAAATACGTAAAATTATTATTACTCATATTTATTTATACAAAGTAAAAAAATTAAAAATTAAAAAAATTGTAATTCCAATTTGAAAAATATCCAGAATTAACGTTATAATATTCATACACTTTACAACATACACTCTTTATCACATTCATACTAGTTCCCCTATGTATTATAGATGTATTGAAAAACATTGATCTTAAATTCATATTTGTACTATTAGACATTTCTATATTATAAAGTGGAGTTCTCTTAAACAATAACTTACAATCATGACAATTTATACATGTAATTCCTGAAACACAATCATCAATTCTCAATATGGTATTATTACAATTATACATAAATATATGATTGCACTTTCTTAGTAAATTAATTCTATTACTATTACCCCCAAATATGTATAAACTCTTCGTATTACCTAAATTTAAATGTAATCTCTTGTCTATTAACTCATCTAAGTATATCTTATTTGTTAATGCCTTACTATAATTATCCTTTATATTATTTACTAAAATATCTTCAATACTCATTTTATATACATTTTATAATTTATAATTTATAAAATTATAACTTATACTAGTTGCTTATTAAAATTATGCCACAAATCCTTGTCTTCAAACTCTTCCTCTCTCTGTAATGATAGCTTAAAAAACGTTTTATTACCCTTCTCTGGATCACTGATATCATACAAGAAATAATTATGCTCTCTACACAACGCTTGAATCTTTCTAAATACCAGATCATTGTCATCCCAAAATTTCGTATCACGATTCCACCAACCCCTTGTTGTCCTATCTGGAAATCCATAATGAATCCAATGCCAAGGAATAAATTTTTCCTCTTTATCCCCCCATTTCAACCTTTGTGTCGGAACATTCACATAAACACAATGATTTGTATTTTTTGAATTTTCCATATAATCCGTCGCATTATACACATTTTGCAACAAATTATCATAATATTGCTTTGTTGCATGCTCAAGATTATGCATAAATACTTCTTTCTTTTCCTCATTCTCCTTCTGAACCAACTGCATCTTATTACTAAGTATCTCTTTCATCTTACCAACATCCGGAAATCTTTCTGTTTGACTTGTCATTTATTATATACACACTATATATTTAAATATCTATATTTTCTATCACCCACTGTTCAAATTTATCAACATGTTTAACAAATTTATTCAAATCATATCTACATGTCGGACACTCTGGCTTCATCTTCACCCAATCACTCATACAACACTTATGAAACACATTATTACAATTAGTACACTTAAACACCTCATCACCCCTTTTTATTTTATTTTCATCATCCATACATATACAACAATCTACACTCTCCTCTAATTCATACTCCTCAAACTTTTCTAATTCAACATTATCATCTTTTTTCAACTGTTCATCACTAGTTAAACTATCATTTAGGATATTATCTAAACTATTACCAAACATGTTATATACAAGAGTATTTTCAATAAATTCATTCACCAGATCATTTGATGTATAACGGATGTATATATTTGCATTCGTATTATCTATGATTTCTTGTAACGCGCCTGTAATAAATTCGTTAAATTGTTGAGTTCCACTTTCATCAACATCCATCCTTTATTTATCATATATATTATTTTATATTTCAATTTATTATGACATCATCCACTTATTATGACAATCATAACACACTGCAAATACTGTCGTAGACTCATCACCACTTCTTGTCTGCTTCGTATATGATAATGTCTTATTACTACCACACTTACCACACTCTAATACCCCCTCCTCAACCTCAAATGGTTTAACTAAAAATAAATCATGTTCCTCCACCTTCTTTTTTATACCTTCAAAATATTCGTCGCCATGCAAATACTTATTGCTACATAAATCACCCATAACTTCATCACACTTCTTACCATCCCTCACTTTATTTATAGTCTCTTGTACAATTAACAAATAATCATCCTGCATCTCACTTATATTATTTATTTTATTTTCTATATTAGATGCTTCTTCCTCACTCATAACATTTATTAATGCTTTTAAACCTCTTGCTCTATACATTTTAGTAAATATAAATATATTACAAAAATCAATTTACAAACTCTTCATCTCTTATAATCTTTTCTGATCCATCCACATATAACACTTCTATTGATTTATAGCCATACACATCAGGTGTACATCCAACATATTTATAATTAAAATAAGGTTGTATCAAGTTTGTCACATCGTCATTCTCGTCATTTGTTATTTGTAAAATCTTATTTGGTCCGCTCTTAACTTTTACTAATAATCGAATGTGTTTATTATTTATAATAAAATTTAACTCGTATAAATTCTTTTCAATCTTTTTAATAGTCCAATTGTTTACTATTGATTGTACATAAGTCAAAAACTTAATACATGTAAACATATATGCTGTACTTACAAGAGTCTTTGACATACTAAACACACTCATGTTATTTTGAATTCTAAAATCATTCAACATTTTTATGTTATCATAATTCCTATAACAAATACTCATCATAAAACTCGCTCCTAATAATGCTATTATATATATATACATTTATTATAATCTATTACTATTTAAATTATTTTCCAAAAGCATTCTCTTGATAATAACTAATATATAAAAATCCATCGTCATCTTTATACTCATCATACACATTACTAATCGACTCTGAATTATCTGCCATCATCTTATCATTTATCATCAAAAATAAAGTATCATCGCTATTTAATTTAAATTGGTTCTTTATTGTATTTACAAATGAAATCATTTTCATACCACCACTTACCAAAAATTTTTTCTTTTCAAACTCTTCCATAGTATTATTCAGTTTACCTTTCGTCAAATATATTGGAATCTTGTTAGGATATTTTAATTTTACTCTCTTAACTTCCGATTCTCTTTTGAGAAAATTAAATTTATTTTTAAAATCTTCCATTTATTTATACATATATATTTATTAAAATTGATTATTATTCATTTTAATAATTTTTATAAATGGATAAAGATTACTCCTTACTTGATAGTATAACTAAAATCAATAACGCCGCTGTACACAAGTGTACACACCCTAACATAAATCCTCAAAATAAATGCTGTACTCATTGTGGAATCGAGATTGATAATGATATACATTATAATCATGAAATGTGTAGTGTATCTTCAAGTAATAGAAAATACTCAAACCCTAGTAGATGTCACGTACGAAAAAACGATGAAAAAAATATTTATAAGGATGTATCAAATCTTAATATACCAGATACTATTATTAAAGAAGCTAACAAACTTTATCAACACGTCGTTGGTAAAAGAATCTTCCGCGGTAATACCAGAAAATCGATCATATTCGCTTGCGTTTTCTACGCTTATAAAAAAACCGGCAAACCTCAAAGCTGCGACACTCTCACTACTCTATTTAATATTCAACGAAAAGATGGACTCAAAGGCCTCAAAATAGTCAATCTACACTCTGATAATAATGTCGTCGCTAAAAGCACTTATATAACCCCTGAAAATATTATCCACGAATTTATGAAAAAATTCTCCGCTAATGACTCTGATATTCAGGCGGTCGTAAATTTACATTCACAAGTACATA
>MDTB01221971.1_pt1 | contig 11607 bp, 7 predicted proteins | sample 811161 | NCBI WGS metagenome assembly MDTB01 (sample SAMN05326650, study PRJNA326480) | marine metagenome | isolation source: seawater | place: Mediterranean Sea | collected 2009
AGATTTAAAGACTTCTGGATTGTTATAAGCCAATTCTGCTAACACTTTTCTATCTAATTTAATCTTAGATTTAGCCAAACCGTTAATAAATTTTCCGTATGTAAGACCTTCTAATCGTACTCCAGCGTTTATTCTTTGTATCCATAAAGATCTAAATTCTCTCTTTTTTGCTTTTCTATCTCTGTAAGCATATTGCATTGCCTTTTCCATTGCTTGACGAGCTATACGAATAGTATTCTTTCTTCTTCCATACTGACCTTTGACTGATTTGAAAACTTTTTTATGTTTAGCCCTAGTAATAACACCACGTTTTGTTCTGGCCATATTATCCTCTTAAGTTATATGGCATATAAGATTTAACAATTTTTGTATCTTGTTTTGTCATTATCGTAGTGCCTCTTTGTTTTCTAATTTGAGAATTAGTTCTTTTTATCATACCATGTCTTTTGCCAGCTTGTGGCATTTTAATTTTACCTGAAGCCGTAAATCTAAATCTTTTTTTTGCAGAGCTTTTTGTTTTTAATTTTGGCATAATTGTATCGGACTTATATAGACAATAACTAATCTTGACAAGACGATATTATCTATAATTTAAATAGGTTGAATGATCATAACCATTTGCCGGCCTTCAAATTTAGGTTGGCTCTCAACTTTAGCAATATCTTTTGTTTCTTCTATAATTTTACTCATTAGATCTTTACCTAGATTAGTGTGTTGCATCTCTCTTCCTTTAAATTTTACTGTAAATTTGACCTTATCTCCTTTAGTGATGAACTTCTTTGCATTTTTAATTTTAAAGTTATAATCATGAGCTTCTGTACCGGGTCTTAATTTAATCTCTTTCAAAGAAACTATTTTTTGTTTTTTCTTAGCTAAGTTTGCTTTTTTTTGTAAATCATATTTATATTTCCCCATATCCATAATTTTACATACTGGAGGGTTAGCATTTGGAGAAATCTCGATCAAATCTAAACTTTCTTCTTTTGCTAATTCAATCGCTTTTTTAAGTGGCATTGTTCCAAGATTACCTCCATCGCTTCCAATTACTTGAACATCTAAAGCTCTAATTCTCTCATTGGCTTTTGGTCCCTGAGGTTTGCTTCTTCTCTGAAAGTAATTTGGTTTAAAATTTGACACTTAATTTAAAGGAAGCTTATTTTTTTGAAGCATATTTTTTATCAAGTCTTCTCGTTTAATTGTTTCTTGTTTTTCAGATCCTAAATTTCTTATAGTAACAGTTTTGTCTGCAACTTCTTTTTTCCCACAAACAATTATCATTGGAATTTTTGCAAGAGAATGATCTCTAATTTTATAGCTAATTTTTTCGTTTCTCAAATCCACTTCGCATTTTATACCTTCTTTAAATAAATCTTCAAATAATTTTTTTACATAATCGTTATTATCTTCTGCTATTGAACACACTACTGCTTGTGCTGGTGACAACCAAAAAGGCAATTTTCCGGCATAATTTTCTATAAGAATTCCTATAAACCTCTCTAAAGAACCAAATAAAGCACGGTGAAGCATTACTGGAACTTTTTTTGTTCCATCTTTATCTATAAACGTTGCACCTAATCGCTCTGGTAAATTTAAGTCAACTTGTAAAGTTCCACACTGCCAGTCTCGACCTATGGCATCTCGTAAAACAAATTCTATTTTAGGTCCGTAAAATGCACCTTCTCCTTTGTTAATAGTATACTCAAGTTTTGATTTTTTTATTGCTGATAACAAAGCTGCTTCAGATTTATCCCAAATCTTATCATCTCCGACTCTTTTCTCAGGTCTGTCTGAATATTTTAATATTACATTTTCAAAACCAAGATCTTTATATATTTCTAAAATTAAATTTGTAACGGACAATGACTCTTCTGTTATTTGCTCTTCTGTACAAAATATGTGAGCATCATCTTGTGTAAAAGCCCTTACTCTTAATAATCCATGTAATGCTCCTGAAGGTTCATATCGATGTACTTTGCCGAACTCAGATAATTTCAAAGGTAAATCTCTATAACTTTTTAATCCTTGATTAAAGACTTGAACACAACCAGGACAATTCATTGGTTTAATTGCAAATATTTTTTCATCAGGTGTTTCTGAGGTAAACATGTGTTCTCCAAATTTTTCCCAGTGACCTGATTTTTCCCAGAGTGTTTTATCTAAAAGTTCTGGCGTATTGATTTCTTTATAGCCTGCTAATCTTTGTTTCATCCTCATATACTCTATTAATCTTTGAAATAAAGCCCATCCTTTTTCATGCCAGAATACTGAGCCAGGGCTTTCTTCTCTAAAATGAAACAAGTCCATCTCTTTACCTAGTTTTCTATGATCTCTTTTTTCAGCTTCCTCTAACCTATTCAAATAATCATCTAATTCCTGTTTTGAACTCCAGCATGTTCCATAAATTCTTTGAAGCATTTCATTATTTGAGTCCCCTCGCCAATATGCTCCAGATACTTTTGTTAATTTAAAGGCTTTCCCAATTTTACTTGATGAAGCTAAGTGCGGACCTCTACATAAATCATGCCAGGTATCTCCATGATGGTAGATTGAAAGTTCTTCGTCTTTAGGAATGCTTTCTATTATTTCAGCTTTATACTTTTCTCCAATTTTTTTAAAATGATCAATAGCCTTATCCCTTCCCCAGACTTCTCTTCTTGTTTTAACATCTTTATCAATTATTTCAGACATTTTCTTTTCAATCTTATTTAAGTCAGTGCTTGTGAATGGTTCTTCTCTAGCAAAGTCATAATAAAATCCATTTTCAATGACTGGTCCTATTGTTACCTGAGTTCCTGGGAATAGTTCTTGAACAGCCATCGCCATTATATGTGCAGCATCATGTCTTAAAACTTCTAAACCTTCTTTATCTTTTGGCGTGATAATTCTTACTTTTGAGTCTTTAGTTATTTCATAACTTAAATCCTTTAATTGACCATCTACTTCCATTATTAGCGCAGTCTTTTCTAAAGTCTTACTAATTTTTTTTGTTAACTCAAGACCACTTATGGATTTTGTAAATGGAATTTTTTTTCCGTCTAATAATTGAATTTGAGGCATTTATTATATATTTAACAATTTTTTATACTCTCTTAAAGTTGAATCACACATAGATTCTACATCAAATTTTTTTGATACGTTTTTTCTACCCTCGTTTCCAATTGATTGCAATGTATCATGATCTAATTCAATAACAGCATTTAAAGTTTTAGCAAGTTCTCGCGGATCGTCATGTTTATATAAAAATCCAGATTTCCCTTTTAAAATTGTTTCTTTTGATCCTCCGAGATTGCTAGCTACAATAGGTTTTCCCATAGCTTGTGCTTCAACTGATACTCTTCCAAATGCCTCGGGTTCTATCGAGGCGGATACGACTACATCAGCCAAAGAATATGCTAAAGGCATTTCTTCACAATTCGGGATAAATTTTACTTTTTTACTTAATCTATATCTTTGAACTAGATTAATTAGTTTCTTTTTATAAACTTTTCTACCTTGATCAGAGCCTAGAAAAATTGCTTGGAAATTTGAATTATTATAATCTTCAATCAAAATATTTAGTGCTTCAATTAATTTTTCCTGACCTTTCCAATATGTTAATCTTCCTGGCATTAAAATTGTAAATTTATTTGAAATAAGTTCCCAATCTTTTTTTGTTTTCTCTCTTTTTAAAATTGAAATATTTTTTTTATTATAATAATCAATATTAATTCCTCTAAAAATAACTCTTAACTTTTTTTTTCTATTCAAATACTCATTATAATTTTCATTAATATGATTAAAAATAAAATTTGACCCAGCAATAGTAAGTTTTGATTTTAACATAATACTATTATAAAATTTTTTAAAACTATTCGTAAAATTATAAGTTCCATGAAAAGTAGTTACAAAATTTCTTTTTGTAAGTAAGCATGCTAAATAGCAAGACCAAGCTGGTGCTCTGCTTCTAGCATGAACAATATTTATATTATTTAGCAAAATAAAAATAGATAAAATGACTGCATTTATAAAAATCAAAAATGGATTTTTGGAATGAACAGGTAAACGAATAATTTTGACTTTATTTCGTTTTACAAACTTTAATAACTTTCCTCCTGAAGTTGCTATAAAAGAACTGCAATTTTTTTCAGCAAGATAATGAGCTAAATCATAACAGCCTGTTTCAGCGCCTCCATATCCTAATGTTGGAATAACTTGAAGAACTTTTATTTTAGTTGTCATATTTAATAATATATAACAAATTAAATTAATAACTTTACATGAAAAAATTTAAGTATTTAAAATTCTCTAAAACCTTAAAACTGAGATATATTGACAATTATTTCGAAAAAAAACTCTATTTAATTTTTCTTCCCGGGTTTATGTCAGACATTGAGGGAAGAAAACCTCAATTTTTTAAAAGATATGCTATTAAAAATAAATTAGGTTTTTTAGCTCTGGAATACTTCGGTCATGGAAAATCTTCTGGTGAGTTTACTAAAGGCAATATAAGTATTTGGAGTAGCAATGTAAAATTTTTAATAAAAAAAATAGTAAAAAAGAATAATTTTATTCTCATTGGATCTAGTATGGGAGCTTGGATTGCTCTTAATCAATTTAAATATTTTAAAAAACAAATAAAAGGATTTATAGGTATTGGCTCTGCGCCTGAATTTTTAACAAGATTAATGTGGAATAAATTTCCAAAAAAAATTAAAAATGAAATTACCAATAAAGGCATATCTTTAATTAAAAATGGTCAATATAAATACCCAATTACACTTCAGTTAATAAAAGATGGAAAAAAAAATAAAGTTTTATCAAAAAAAATTTTACTTAAAATATCGGTTACAATGTTTCATGGAAAAAAAGATGAAGTTGTCCCAGTTTCGTTTTCTCGAAAAGTTTTAGCAATATTTAAAAATGCTAAAAAAAAATTATTCATCATAAAAAAGGGAGATCATAGTCTATCGGATAATAAATCTCTCAAAATTATGAAAAATCAACTAACTAAAATTATTAAAAATATTCCTTAGACCCTGCTTATAATTTGGATACCTCAATTTAATCTTAAGTTTATTTTTCATACTTTTATTGCTTACTTTTTTTGAGTCTTTATAAAATTCTTTAATCATTTTATTTTTAAATTTAGAAATTGAGACTGGATTTAATTTTTTTATCTTTAATAATTTTGCTGCATAATTTGCCACTTCTATATTTGTAGAAGGTTTGTCATCTGAAGCATTTAAAATCAAAGATTTTCTAGGGGAATAAAAAAATTTTTTTAAAATGATTGCCAAATCTTCTATCCGTATTCTTGAAAAATATTTCTTTTCTTTGACGTAGACATTTGTTTTTAAAATTTTTTTTAAAACATTATTTTCATTAGAGTAAATTCCAGATACTCTTAAAATATTTATATTGTGACCTGTTTTATTTTTGAAATTTAGCCAAGATCTTTCTGCCCTTTTTCTACCAATTCCAAAAATAGTTTTTCCTCTTAATTTTGAATTTTCGTTAACCCATTTTCCATAATGGTTCCCATAAACACTAGTGGCTGATAGATAAATTAGTTTTTTAAACTTTATATCTTTTAAAACTTTAGAAAATTTTTTTAATACTAAGTCTTTATTATTTTTTGGGGGAATTGAAACTAAAATATAATCTATATCTTTTAATACTTGAATCAATTTTTTATCAAAAATTTTATTTTTAAATTTAAATGATATAAATTTTTTTTTATTAAAAAAAAGAGTTTTAGTTTTTTTAGTATTCGTTGCAGAAAAGGTGAATTTTTTTTTACTAATTGGTAGTTCTTTAACAAAGTATTTTGCTGTTTGACCAAAACCAAAAAAAAAGAATTTTTCTTTATTCATTGTTAAGATTAAGCTGATTGTGACTTTAATTCTTTTAATGTAATGGGATTTTTAAGTTTATCTAACATTTCTATTGGACAAACTTGAACAAAATTTTTTAGCTCACTATCAAAATTAGATAAAATCTTTTCAGCAGTTTTCGAACTAGTTTCGCTATAAAACTCTTTCAGCATGTTATTCAAATATTTTTTCCAAAAATCTGTTTCAATTGGTTGCCATATAACTGAATTCGGATTTACATAATTTTCAAAATTATTTTTTTTATCATAGATAAATGCCATCCCGCCTGTCATTCCAGCACCAAAATTATCACCTATTTGTCCTAGAATTATAGCAGTACCACCTGTCATATATTCACAACCATGGGCCCCACATCCTTCAACAATTGCTAATCCTCCAGAATTTCTAACAGCAAATCTCTCTCCGGCTTGACCAGATGCAAATAATTTACCTTTTGTTGCCCCATAAAGAACTGTATTTCCTATAATGGTATTTTCGTTTGAGGAAAGTCTGCTCTTTAGTGATGGGCGTATTATAATCGACCCTCCAGACAGTCCTTTTCCTACATAGTCATTAGTATCTCCTTCAACTACTATTTTTATTCCTTTTGTTAAAAAAGCACCAAGTGATTGTCCGGCTGAACCTTTAAATTTTATATTGATTGTGTCTTCCATTAATTTCTCGTTACCAAATTTCTTATAAACGTAGTGAGAAAGTCTAGTTCCTACAGACCTAGAAGTGTTTTCAATTTTATATTCAAATTTATTAACTTTTTTAATATCAATACTATCTTTAATTTCCGACCAGATTGTTTCATCCAAAGTTTCAGGAACTTTATTAATAATTTTGTTTTTACAATATCTTGGATTAGTTCCTGGATCAGCTTGAACTAAAAGTGGGTTTAAATCTAAATCATCTAAATTCGAGGATCCTTTATTTACTTGAGACAATAAATCTGTTCTTCCTATAATTTCATTAACTGATTTATAGCCGAGATAAGCAAGAATCTCTCGAACTTCAGTAGCTACAAATGTAAATAAGTTTACAATTTTTTCAGGAGTTCCAGAAAATTTTTCTCTTAAATCTTTGTCTTGACTACATACTCCAACTGGACATGTATTTGAATGACATTGTCTGACCATTATGCATCCCATTGCAACTAAAGAAGAAGTTCCTAGACCATATTCTTCGGCACCCATCATAGCTGCAATTACAATATCCCGACCTGTTTTTATTCCTCCATCTGTTTTTAAAGTAACATTATGTCTTAAATTATTTAAAGTTAATATTTGATTTGCCTCGGTGAGTCCCATCTCCCAAGGTATGCCTGCATATTTAATACTTGTTTGAGGACTTGCACCTGTTCCTCCAGAATGTCCAGAAATTAAGATTATATCTGCCTTAGCTTTAGCAACTCCGGCTGCAATAGTTCCTATTCCAGTAGAAGCTACAAGTTTAACACTTACTCTAGCTTTAGGATTAATTTGTTTTAAATCATAAATTAATTGAGCTAAATCTTCTATAGAATAAATATCATGATGAGGAGGTGGAGAAATTAAAGTCACTCCAGGAGTTGAATGTCTTAATCTTGCAATTTCTTTTGTAACTTTAAATCCAGGCAATTGCCCGCCTTCCCCTGGTTTAGCGCCTTGAGCCATCTTAATTTCAATTTCATTTGCATTATTTAAATATTCTACTGTAACACCAAATCTAGCTGATGCTATTTGTTTTACTCTAGAATTAGCCGAGTCTCCATTAGACAAGATCTTAAACCTTTTTGAGTCTTCTCCTCCCTCTCCGCTACAAGAAGCTCCTTTTATCCTATTCATTCCTATTGCAAGTACTTCGTGTGCTTCAGCTGATAAAGCTCCATGTGACATGCTTCCACTTCCGAAACGCTTAAGAATTTCTTCTACTGGTTCGACTTCATCAATATCTATTGATTGTTTTTTATTTTTAAATTCTAGCAAATCCCGAAGGTTAATGGGTGGTAAATTATTAATACCAGATGAATATCTTTTATAAAGATCATATGAACCTTTTCCTACAGCACTTTGAAGTAAGTGAATTAAATTTCCTTGATGTTGATGTTCTTCTCCACTTTTTCTATAACGATATAAACCTCCAATAGGTAATGAGTAAACATTTCTATTTATAAATTTTTGATGAAGTTCTTTAATCTTTTTTTCAATTCCAATTATTCCTATTCCAGAAATTCTAGAAGACATGCCTGGAAAATAATCTGATACTATTGCTCTACTTAAGCCTACGGCTTCAAAATTACACCCCCCTCTATAAGAACTAATAACTGAAATTCCCATTTTAGACATTATCTTTAACAATCCTGAGTCGATTGATTTTTTAAACTTTTGAATACAATTTTCAAAATCTGATTTACCAAAAAGTTTTTTTTCATATCTTTGATAGATACTGTCTATTGCTAAATAAGGATTTATCGTTGTAGCACCCACTCCAATTAAAACAGCAAAAGAATGAGTGTCTAATGTATCAGCACATTCAACGTTTAGAGAACAATAGCCTCTCAAACTATTTTTAACTAAATGAGAATGGACTGCTCCTACTGAGAGTACGCTTGGAATGCTAGCTCTTTTATTTGAAATATTTTTATCTGAAAGTATTAAAGTACTACTTCCCTCTCTTACTGCTGTTTCACACTCTATCTTAATTAACTCAATTCTATCTTTAAGAGAGGTGTTTATTTCAAAAGTACAATCAACAATTTTAATTTTTTTTGAAAAGATTTTACAAAATTTGCTAAATTGAGAATTAGTTAGTATTGGACTATCTAATACATAAATATCTTCTTCAGTTAAATTATCAAAATCGAGAATGTTACCAAGATTTCCAAATCTAGTTTTTAAACTCATTACTTTATTCTCTCTTAAGGAATCTATAGGAGGATTTGTTACTTGACTAAAATTTTGTCTAAAATAATGTGAAACCGGTCTGAAATGACTAGATAAAACTGCTACTGGAGTATCGTCCCCCATGGAGCCTGACGCTTCTTTACCTTCTTCTGCCATTGGATGTAATATTAATTCCAAATCTTCTATACTTAAGCCAGATAAAAATTGTCTTTTTTTTAAATTTTCTCCAGTAAATTTTGGTTTTTCTGTTTGAGAATAAATTTTTTTTTCAAGGTCAACTATCTGTTTATTATATTTTTTATAATCTTTAGCTAAAAAATCTTTGATTTGTTCATCCTTAAAAAGTTTACCTTTCTTAAGATCAATAGCTATTATTTGACCAGGACCTAGTTTTCCTTTTTCTATAATTTTTTCTTCAGGAAATTTTATCATTCCAGTCTCTGAACCAGCAAAAAATAAATTATCGGAAGTAATTGCATATCTTAAAGGACGTAAACCATTTCTATCAGTAGAAGCTAAAACCCACTTAGAATCTGTTGCACAAATCGCTGCAGGTCCGTCCCATGGTTCAATAGTGCTATTAAGAAAATTGAACAAGTCCTGATGACTCTTTGGAACTGTTTTGCTCCTTTTTGACCAAGCATCCGGTATCATCATTAATTTTATTAAAGGAGCTAATTTTCCAGAATGGGTAAGTAGTTCAAAAACATTATCAAGTGCGCCAGAGTCAGAGGTACTTCTTATAACAGGCTGTAAATCTTTAACATTTTTAAAGAGTGAGCTAGACATATCTTGTTCATGAATTTTCATCCAATTTATATTTCCTTTGAGAGTATTTATTTCTCCGTTGTGTGCCAAGGTTCTAAATGGTTGAGCTAAATCCCAACTAGGAAAAGTGTTAGTTGAATATCTCTGGTGAAAAATTGCAAATCTTGAAGTTAATTTTTTATCATTTAGGTCTGGATAAAATTCAGCAAGCATTTCAGCTAAAAACATGCCTTTATAAACTATTGATCTGGAGCTAAAAGAACAGATGTAGAAGTTTTTAAGCTGATGTTCTCTAGCAAGTTTTTCTATTTTTTTTCTAGCTTCAAATAAGTTTCTTTCCAAATCATTGGTTTCCATATTTTCATTTTTTTTAAACATTACTTGAGCTATTTCTGGTCGACTTTGTTCTGCTGTTTTGCCTAAAACATTTGAATTAAATGGAACCTGTCTCCAACCATAAATAGAGTAGTTTGCCTCAAGTAAGACTGTCTCAATAATCTCTCTGCACTTTTCTTGCTCTGCGTAATCAGTTCTTGGAAGAAATATCATTCCAACACAAATTCTTTTTGTTTCATCGTGAGTATGGCCGGTAGTTATAATCTTTTCTTTAAAAAAATCTGTAGCTATTTCAATTTGAATGCCTGCACCATCTCCAGATTTTCCATCCGCATCTACAGCTCCTCTGTGCCATATAGATTTAAGAGCTTCTATACCGTACTCAACTATTTTTCTAGATTTTTTTCCATCGAAAGTTGCAATCATTCCGACTCCACAAGCATCATGTTCCATGGTTTCGTCATATGAAAAATTTTTTTTAAGAAAACTTTTATTTTTTAAATATCTGTCCATATTAATTTAAGCAGCTTGAAATGTCTTTTCTGCTTTATTTTTTAAATATTTTTCTATTTGAATTGCAGCATCTCTCCCATCTCTAATAGCCCAAACAACTAAAGAAGCCCCTCTAACAATATCTCCAGCAGCAAACACACCATCAAGATTTGTCTGCATTGTTTTTAAATCTATCTTTATAGTGCCCCATTTAGAAACAGCTAATTCATTTGCATTAAACAATTTGGGTAAATTTTCTGGATCAAAACCTAAAGACTTAATTATTAGATCTGCAGAGAGTTTAACTTCTGATCCTTTTTGAATCACTGGTTTTTTTCTTCCTGATGAGTCTGGTTCTCCAAGAACCATTTTATTTATTTCTACTTCTTCAACTTTGTCCTTTCCTAAAAATCTTTTTGGGCTAGTTAACCAAATAAATTCTACTCCTTCTTCTATCGCATTGCCAACTTCTCTAGCTGAACCAGGCATATTTTCACGATCCCTTCTATATAAACATTTTACCGATTTAGCTTTTTGTCTAACTGCAGTCCTTACACAGTCCATTGCAGTATCTCCACCCCCTATAACAATAACATTTTTTCCTTCAGCGTTTAATGTTCCATTATCAAATAAATCAACTTTATCCCCTAGTCCTTTTTTATTTGATGCAGTCAAAAAATCCATTGCTGGATATATATTTTTTAAATCTTGTCCTGGAATTTTTATTTCTCTTGCTTTGTAAACACCTGTTGCTATCAGCACTGTATCATGTTCTTCTCTAAGCTGGTCTAGAGTTTTATCTTTACCAACTTCAAAATTTTGGATAAATTTAATACCACTATCTTTTAAAAGTTTGGTTCTTCTTTCAACAACAAATTTTTCTAATTTGAAATTAGGTATTCCATAAATTAATAATCCTCCAGGTCTGTCGTATCTGTCATATATAGTAATTTGGTATCCTAACTTTCTAAGTTCCTCTGCGCATGCTAAACCTGCTGGCCCAGCACCTATAATTCCTACACTTTGCTTTAATTCTTTTTTAATTTTGTGAGGTTTAATCCAACCTTGTTCCCAAGCTGTGTCAGTTATATATTTTTCTATTGAACCAATAGTTACCGTTCCATGTCCAGATTGTTCAATTACACAATTTCCTTCACACAATCTGTCTTGAGGACAAATTCTCCCACAAACTTCTGGCATATTATTCGTACTTTGTGAAACATCATAAGCTTCTTGTAGTCTACCTTCTGCAGTTAGCTTTAACCAGTCGG
>MDTB01148906.1_pt1 | contig 11606 bp, 10 predicted proteins | sample 811161 | NCBI WGS metagenome assembly MDTB01 (sample SAMN05326650, study PRJNA326480) | marine metagenome | isolation source: seawater | place: Mediterranean Sea | collected 2009
CACTTCTCCTTTAAAAATATCTCAACTGACCAATTAATTAAGAGAAGTGATGTAATTATTTTGTGCACTAATCATTCAGAATATTTCAATGTTATCAAAAATCATAAAATAGGAAGTAAGGTAATAATAGATCCATGGAGAGTATTAGGAAAAGAATTAGTCTTAAAAGGATAGTTTACAAATTAGTTAATCATGTTAGGTCAAAAAAAAGTAAAGGTATCAATAATAACACCTGTTAAAAATTGTTTTTCCACTATTAAAAAGACGATTGAAAGTATTAAATCGCAAACATATTGCAATATTGAGCACATTATTGTAGATGGAGTTTCAACAGATGGAACTCTTGAAATTATTAGAGAATATGACGATATTAATTTAATTAGTGAGCCAGATAGCTCAATTGCTGAAGCAATGAATAAAGGAATTAATAAGTCTACAGGAGATTTAATTGGTATTTTAAATGCTGATGATTATTATTCGTCAGATACAATTGAAACTGTGGTTAAAAATTACTTAGAAAACCCAAACTCAGTTTTACACGGAGATATGAGAGTTTATGGAGAGAGTAATTTTTATGATGTGATTTCAACTTCAAAACCAGATATTTTAAGAGGAATGGTTATCAATCATCCTACGATGTTTGTTCCTAAATCTATCTTAATGAAATATGGAAGTTATGACCAAAGTTTTGATATTAGTGGTGATTGGGAATTGTGTGTTAGGTATTTTCTAGCTGGAATTAAATTTAAAAATATAAATAAAATCTTAGTGCATTATATTATTGGTGGGGCAAGTACAATAAGATCAGGAGAGGTCTTTGATGAGATGCATAGAGTCAGAATTAAGCATAAATTATTTAAGAGGTTTGATAAAAGGTATTTTAGAGATAAATTTTTATTGCTTATTTTTGGTAATAATATAAATTTTTTTTCTCACAGAAAAAGAATGATATTATTTCGAATTAAAAAAATTTTAAATTTATGAAGGTTTTAGTTACAGGGTGTTTTGGATTTATTTCCGGTTATTTAATTGAAGAATTATTATCAAACAACTATAAAGTTATTGGAATAGATAATTTTTCTAAATATGGAAATATTGAAAAAAACTTCATAGAAAATAAAAATTTTCAGTTTGTTAAAGGTGATGTAAAGGATACAAAACTCCTTACAGAACTAGCCTCTGATTGTGACCAAATTATTGCATCTGCAGCAAAGATTGGAGGTATAAGTTATTTTCATGAATATGCTTATGATTTACTTTCTGAAAACGAAAGAATACTATCCTCTACTTTTGATGCGGCAATTAGTTGTTTTAAACAACACAACCTTAAGAAGATTAATGTTTTATCGTCCTCAATGGTTTATGAAAATTGTTTTGAATATCCCACAAAAGAAGGATCTGAATTAAATAACCCTCCTCCATCATCTACGTATGGATTTCAGAAATTATCATCTGAATATTTTGCGAAAGGTGCTTGGGAACAGTATTCTTTACCTTATACAATTATTCGGCCTTTTAATTGCATTGGAATTGGTGAAAAGAGAGCCTTAGGGGATAAAGATATTTCTTCTGGAAACGTAAAATTAGCAATGAGCCATGTTGTTCCAGATATTGTTCAAAAAATTCTTAAAGGTCAAGATCCTTTACATATTTTAGGTGATGGAGATCAAGTTAGACATTACACATATGGGGGTGATTTGGCTGAGGGCATTAGAGTATGTATGGAGCATAAAGATGCTATCAATAATGATTTTAACATATCAACTTCTGTTTCAACTTCTGTTCTACAGCTTTCTGAAATAATATGGAAAAAAATAAATCCTGGTAAGCCATTTAAATATGTTTGCGACGAACCATATGAATATGATGTAAAGAAAAGAGTTCCCGATGTCAGTAAAGCGAAAAAAATTTTAGGATTTGAAGCTAAAACCTCACTAGAAACGGCTTTGGATGAGATTATTCCATGGATAGAAGGGCAAATTTCAATTGGGGGAATTTAATCAAAAATTAAAATAATTCTGCAAAAATAAATATGATTATTTTTGAAATATAACAATATCTTTGTTCCTTATTCTTGACCTAGCTATTTTAAAAGTTTATGTTGCAAAATCTTTATTATCGCGGGGTGGAGCAGTCTGGTAGCTCGTCAGGCTCATAACCTGAAGGTCGTAGGTTCAAATCCTACCCCCGCAACCAATGTTATTTTACTCAAGAAAAATAAATTTTTTCAATTATTTAAGCTGCTTTTAGTTTTTAAGTGAAACCATAAATATTTCTTATGAGGAAATATTAATGATAAAATAGTAATAAAAATTCCAAAGATACTAGATAACAAATATAAATTTAGACCAATCTCTTCATTAATAAATAAATAATTGAAGAATGATACTTGACATACACATATTATAGTAGGTAGATAAATTAAAAGTTGTAGACCGACTTTGTCAATTTTTGTTGAATAAATTAAGACACCAGTTGCCATAGCAAAAAAAGAAAGTGAATTAAGAAATGCAGCAATGACTATTCCATATTTTGGAATTAATATGATACAACCAATTACTAATAATGAAGTGATAAAAATTGAAATAATGGGTAAAAAAATGTTATTTTTATTGTAAAAGCATGGCTTCACCCAAATTACATAAAATAATTGAAAGTAATATCCCATAATTAATATAGGTAAAATTGATCCATCGATAAGAAATCTTTCTTGAAAAATAAGATTTGACAAAAAAGTCATTAAAATAAAAAAAAGAATTGTAAAAATTGAAATAAACCCAACAATTAAATTTGAAATTATTTTTAAATTTTTATCAAGAACATATAAATTTTTTTCTGATTTTCGATATTTATAATAATATGGAACAATAGTAATATCTAAAGTCCAAATTAACATTCCTAATGCTGACGATAATATTAGAAATACATGATAATTTCCTACGATAGAGAGTGATAGAAATAGTGACAAAATTATTGGCATACTTGTATTTCTTATCCACCAAGTAGTGTCATTAATCAAAAAAGGTATTGAATATTTTAAAATACTTCTGAAATGTGAAAAATTAGTATTTTTTATAAAAAGTTCTAATTTATAAAAATATTTTATAATATAAATAATACTAACAATAAATGAAATTAATATAGTAGATATAGTAAATCCTAATACTGCTCCGATTATTCCATAAATATTATATAAAAAAATAGTTATAATTACTGTAAAAAAAAATTGAATTAATCTAATATTTAAATATATACGAGAAAAAAAAGCTACTCTTAAATAACTTAGAATAAATACTATCTGTGACTCAGCTAGTGAACATACAATTATTAGATAGAGAAAAGGGTATTTTAAAAAATAATCTACGAAAAAAAAATTCCAGAGTACGTTTAATAAAAAAAATTGTATTAATAATATTATTAGAAATATAAAAATTCTTAGTAGTAAAAATTGATTAAAAAATTTTATTTTGTCTTCTAAGTTTTTATTTGAATAATCAAAATAATATCTAGAGAGAGTTTTACTTAGTCCAAAATCAAAAAAAATTACTAATAAAGGAATTATACTGACATAAACACTCCATGCCCCATATTTATTTGAAGAAAGGTACATTGCTAACAATAGTGATATAAATGGAAGTGTAAGTCTATTTAGTGTGTTAGCTAATGAAAAAGAAAGAAATTGCCTCAATAAATTAAATATCATAATCTTTTTTATCTTTCAAAAAAAAAACATTATTTGTTGAAGAAGCAGACTCCATTTTTGCAATTTTTTTTATTTTATTTCTTAATACTTCCCCCTGATCAATAAAATTTTTAGTTTTAAAAAATATTTCATTAGCGTGTTTATTAACATTAAATGCATCGTAAACAACATCTCCAAACCCAAATATTTTATTTAAACCTTCCATCTTTTTACTATTAGAGCTAAGTGCAACCACTGGAGTACCTCCAATTGAGGCAAGAACTCCCGAATGCCATCTACCTGTAATTAGACAGCGCGCTGATTTTAAAATATTATATGCTGTTGATACTTTTGTTGATGAAGGAATAAAATTTAGCCCCAAATCTTTACTTATTGGGTTTAAAAAAAAATCATCTGTACTATCTGCTGCTATGAGTACTATTTGAATATTTAGACTCAAAAGTTTCTCAATTAAAATTTTATAATTATTTATAGGCCATATAATCTTTTCATCTGGTCTCATTAATAAAGAGCTTCCACCAACTAATATATATCTATTATCTAATTTATATTTAAATTCATTAACATTTGAATCGTAATTTAAATATTTATTATCAAATTCACATTTATACTTGAAAGCAGCATCACCACCATAAATAAAATTATTGTTATTACTTAGTTTAAGATACTTTTCCATCGATAATGGATCTCTAAATACTACCTTAGCGATTGTAGGGTAAACATTTTTTGCTATATCATACATATTAGGATGACTAAGATCAGCATGGTGATTTGCTAAAATACAAATTTTATTTAAATGTGATGAAGCAAAGTAGGCAAAAAAAAATATAAGAATGCCTTTTAGTTCATTTCTATAGATTGAGCCTTCACCATTTATTATAATCATGTCAGCCTCTTGCATTTTAGAGTATTCTTCTTGATAAATAAAACCCCCTGTAATTAATTCAGCAAGTTTTTGAAATTGATTATATTTCCAGACATATCCTGATTTGATACCACCCCTTTTTTGAATGTTCCAAAGAAATTTTCTAATTAGGTATCTTAAAGTAGAATCATATTTCAAAAATTTTTTCAGAAAATTAAAAGATGACGATACTTTTAGAGTCTGAAATTTTGACAATTCTGATTTATAAATGATTTTACCTCCATGACTAATAATTAAATCAATTAGAGAAGATGTTGTTGCTTTACATCCCCAATTAACTTGCTCTCTAGTATCATGACATAGGTAAACTTTCATTTAAACTTGCTATAAATCATTTTTTTATATACTTATTTTATAATAAAAAATATCTTCAAGCTATTTTAATTAATCAATGAATACAAATAAAAAAAAAATATTAGCTATTATTCCTGCTCGCCAAAATAGCAAAAATCTTAAAAATAAAAATATTCGTTTATTAAATGGACATCCCTTACTATCTTATAGTGTTATAGCGGCAGTAAAATCAAAATTAATCGACAAGGTAATTTGTTCTACCGACTCTAAATATATTGCAAGAATTGCTAAGAAATACGGTGCTGAGGTACCTTTTTTAAGACCTAAAGAAATTGCCCAAGATCAATCCGAAGACCTAGAATTATTTAAACATACATTAAAATGGCTTGAAAATAACGAAAACTATATTCCGGATATAGTAATTCACCTTCGCCCAACTTCACCTATAAGATTTAAAAAGGATATTAATAAAGCTATCAAAATTATATTAGAAGATAGCAAAATTGATTCTGTAAGATCTTTATCGGTTTCTAAAAAAAGTCCTTACAAAATGTGGAAAATTAATAATAATAAATTTATTAATCCGGTAGTAACACTTGAAAGCATTAAAGAAGCGTATAATAAGCCAAGGCAAAAATTACCACAATGCTATATTCATAATGGTAATATTGATGTTATAAGGCTTAGCACAATATTAAAAAAAAATTCAATGACCGGAAATTATATTGCACCAATTATTTTAGATGAACGCTATTCAATAGATATTGACGATCTGAATGATTTAATGGTAGCAAGAAAAATTATTAGTAGAGCTAAATGTATAAAGCCTAACTAAAAGGGAGCTAATTTTTTATAATTACTTTTAATTTGTCTCTTGTAATCAATTCAGTCTCAATTAATTTTTTTGGTTTATATTCAAAAGATTTCTGAACATTAATGGTATCACGAACAAGTTTTCTCATTCCATCAGGTTCTAAACTTGCAACTTGGTCTGTTCCCTTCCATGTTCTATCTAGAGTAAAATGCCTTTCAATCCAATTTGCCCCAAGGGTAATTGCTGCAATGTCAATTGCAATCCCTAAATGATGTCCAGAAAATCCTATTCCCTTCACTTCACGAATATATTTGCTTCTTAATCTTTTAATTTCCCCCAAATAAACTTCTTCAAACTTAACTGGATATCCACTTGTACAAGCATACAAAACAAGATTTTTTAACTTATTGTTTTTTTTAAAAATTTTAATTATTTTAGTTTCTTCTTCTTTTTTAGTCATTCCGAGCGAAAGATGTATATCGCCCCTATAAGATTCACACAAAAATTCTAATAGTGGAAAATTAAGATTTAAAGCTGATGGAATTTTAATGAATTTAGGTTTAAGGGATATTATTTCTTTAGCTGATTCTATACCCCAAACTGAGCATGAGTAAATTAAGTCAAGTGACTCTGCATATTTTTTTAATTCCATATGCTGACCTATATCAAATTCTAAAAATTCTCTATGTTCTTTATATGAGTCTCCAAATGAATTTTTTTCATTTGGATGAGGTAATCTTGAATTTTTTGTAAGCTCTATTTCTTTTAAATGTCTTTTTTGAAATTTAACAATATCAACCTTACAATACTCTTTAGCTAATTTAATCATATCAAGCGCAATATCAAAATTACCCATATGATTACAACCAATTTCTGCAGCGATATTTACCTTATCTTTTTCCAATTAAGTCTCTATTTTATTTATTTTAATATTTTGAATTCCAAAATTATTGTATAAATCTTTAATTCTATTATCATTAACCTGTCCAGTTTTTTCTTGATAAAAATCAAGGCCGTAGGAATTAATTTTTAGGTCAGGACGAATTATTTTTAATAACACTAAAGCAGTTGAAAAAAAAGAGATAATATTTAAAGAAGGTATAATTGCAGCGTTAGTTTCCAAATTATAATTCCATATTTCAATGTTTTTATTTTTAAGTTTATTAAGCAAATAAATATCTTTAGCATTTGGATGTGGTTTATAATAAATTTTATTAAAGTTCTTGGTATTTAGCCAATTAAAAAATTTTTCACATAAGTAAATATAATTTTCTCTTCCAAAAATTTCATTTAATGGCGAGTGAATAATTAAAATACTATTTTTATCAGGATTAGTTATTATCTTTGATTGTTTATATTCTGCCAAAAATATTTTTTCACGCGGTGCAACGACACCCTTACCTGTAAAAGAAATAATACAATTAGTATTTTTGTCAAATGAACCACTGCAGTGGCCCTGCATGTCCTTCCATGGTAAAAAAAGCATTTTGGAAACCAAACTTTTTACAAACTTTAAGAAACTAGTTGATTTTCTTACATTTTTGTTTTCAAAATTCATCAATCCCTCAACTAAAACGGTTATTTTATAATTTAGACTTTTTAAATCCTTATATATAAATACTGAGGCACAAAATAAGCTTACATTATTAACTAGGTACACATGTTCTAAACCTTTTGAGTGAATTATTTTTTTAAATTTAAAAATGTAATAAGGCAGTCGAAATAAAAGTATTATTTTTTCAAATATACTTATATTTGATGGCATCTGCATAACTTGTGAGTTATTTAAATTATTTTCAATAGTTGATTGAAATTTATTCTGCTTTATAATGAATATTTCTTCATATCTAAGTTTATCTTTTCTAATAGCACTGCGAGCCATATTATCTGCAATACTATTATTGATAAGAAAAAGTGCTTTAATCATTTGATATATTGATATTATTCTTTAAAAAAATATTTTTTAGAACGCTTGAAATTTTTATATTTTTGTATCCTAACTGCTTTTCTTGTCGCTGTATATTTCTTAGGGAAAACTCTTTAGTTTGTAAATTATCTTTTCCAAAAGTAAAAAAAATTGAAAATCTATCACTCTGATTTCTTATATTATGATAAAATTCACTGAGAAAATTTAAGAAAGTTTTTTTGCGAAAACTAATTTTAAAAATATTTCTATAATATCTCTCAAAAATTCTAATAGTTTTTTCAATGAAATTTTCTTTTTTACCCATATGTGAGATTCTTACATCAAAGATTATTATATCACCTAGATTTGTATCAATCTTTTTTATAATACCTAAATTTTTATTTGTAAGATGTGATTTAATTTTTACTGTAAGTCCATCAATAGTTTGATTTGTGTTCTGAAGATATATACCAACTTTATAGACCTCACAATCCTTATCACTAAAGCAATCTCCATTAAAATACTCTCCTTGATTTTCTCCACTATCTTTATGCCAACCTGATATTAAATTTTTATGTACATCTGCATGTTGTGTATATACAAATTTATCACCAAAGAAAATCATCTTAAAAATCTCTATTATATTTTTATGTCCAAAAATAAATGATAAATCTTCTATTACACCTGCGGCGTTAGGCTGAGACTTGCCGAGTGATATGTATATTCCTTTTTTATTCAGGAATTGTTGAATAATTTTCTTACTTTGTAGTAAATCTTCTATAGGTATTACATTTTTAATTAAGACAAAACCATTAACCTGAAGTGATTTTTTGATTTTATCTTTTGATAAAGTCCCTCTAAAATCATATATATAATTATTCATTCAAATATTTTTCATTATTAATCTATTTTAAAAAACTTAATTATTACAATTTTATTTTAATATATTACTATATAGATATATTATGAAAAAAATTTTTTATAAAGATATAGAGTGTATTTTTTTTGATTTTGATGGAGTACTTACTGATAATTATGTTTATCTGGACTCAAATAATAGAGAATTAGTAAGATGTTCTCGTTCTGACGGCTTAGCTTTTAATGCTATGAGAAAAATTGGCATTGAATCCTTTATTATTTCAAGTGAAAAAAATTCAGTAGTTAAAGCCCGAGCAAATAAACTTAAAGTTAAATATTTTAATAACGTGAAAGACAAAAAAAACAAGATAATGCATATTGTAAATAAATATAAATATGACATTAAAAAATGTATTTTTGTAGGTAATGATTTAAATGATTATTCGGCGATGGAATTATGTGGTTTAAGTATGTGTCCTGCCGATAGTCATAAAAAAATTTTAAATTTAAGTACTATTGTTCTTAGTAAAAATGGAGGTGAGGGAGTGGCGCGTGAAATCGTTGAAGATGTATTAAAATTAGACCTTCTTAAAATCTTAGCAAATTAGAGAAATATTTTATTTAAATAATTTTTTAAGTTACCTTGAAATGTAGTCATTAAATATAATTTCGGATAAAATATTATAGCCTTTACTATTTAAATGATTGCCTTTTTTTGACCATACCTCCAAATTACACAAAGGGTCTATTGCATTAATAATATTATTTTCCTTAATATTATTATTTTTAAGTAAATTATTTAAATATTTATATTCAATACTATTACTTCCTCTTATATAGCAATTTTTATTTGCTCTAGTGATAAATATAACCTTTCCATTATTTAAACTACTAATTTTTTTTATAGTCCTTTCTAATAGCAACTCATCTTTAGAATTTGTAAATCTTATTCCTTCATTAATAATTGGATTTATCATGTGATAAATTTTTATTAAAAAATATTTAAGCGATAGAAATTCAGTAACTGATGATAACCAAGTATTTTTTTTCATTTGAAAATCTAAAATTAAATCGTTTGATAATTCTTTTAACTTAATTGAAGTTTTTACTAATGATCCTTTTTTAAAATAATCTTGGCTATAATTGGTATATAAAATTTTCTTTAAATAAGAATTATTTATTTCAAGTTCAAAATCTATAGGCAGATCAGAATAATTTTCTCTACTATAGTCATTAGTGCTCATCAAATAATATATGTAATCTGCCTTATAAAATTTTAAGTATTCTTGTGCTGAAGCAAGAGCTATTAATGGTCCATTGCCACCTTGTCCTAAACTCAATGTATTTAATAAATATTTTTCATTAAGAATTTTATGTGATGTTTCTGATACACAATTTCCCTGTGCATGTGAATCTCCAATTATCAATATATTGTGGTTTTTTTTATTCCAGAGCTTGTCCGGGTTCATAAACCCAAATCTATCACTTAAATATACTATGGGACCTTCATCTTCTTCGCATAAGATAAGTTTTTCATTTGGAATACTTCCAATAGGGTAACTGATTTGATCTTTATCGATTTTATAAATCATCCCATTCCCTAAAAACATTTGTGGGACTATTAGTAGATGGTTTGCAATTCCATTTTGAATAAAAATTCTACGATCGCTTTTTTTTTGCTCTGTAGAAATTAATACAAAATATATAGAAATTATTAATGCACCAATATAAAAGCTCAAAATTACTACTATTATACTTTTAAATTTAAATCTATATAATAAAAAAATAAATGAAAATGATACTAAAAAAAAAAATTATATTATAGTTTGTAGAAATAAATTTAATCAAGGTCATATTTACTTTTATAGTCTTGAACTAAGTTTTTGTTTTGTTCATTTTTCTTTAAAATATAATTTCCTATAACAAGCACATCTAGTCCCGTGCCCATAAAACATTTGAAAGCATCTTCTGGAGTATTAACAATAGGTTCACCTCTTACATTAAATGATGTGTTGACTAAAACTGGACAACCTGTTTTTTTTTCAAATTCTTTAAGTAGGCTATGAAATAACTTATTTGTTTCTTTGTGAACCGTTTGTATTCTTGCTGAGTAGTCTACATGAGTCACAGCGGGTATTTCAGATCTTGGAATATTTAATTTTTCAATACCAAATAATTTATTATTTCTTTGGTCTTCGGGTAGACATTTTTCCTCTTTTACGCTGTCAACTAAAAGCATATAAGGACTTTGACTATTTAGATCAAACCATTCGCTAACTTTTTCATATAATACTGATGGTGCAAATGGCCTAAAACTCTCTCTGTATTTAACTTTCATATTAAGATTTTTTTGCATTATAGAAGACCGTGGGTCAGCTAAAATTGACCTTCCTCCAAGTGCTCTGGGTCCAAATTCCATTTTTCCTTGAAACCATCCAACCGCCTTACCTTCTAACAATGCATCAGCAGTTATATCAATCATTTCCTTGGAGTCATATTTTATAAAAATTGCACCGCAATTTTTTAAATCATCTTCTATCTCTCTATCTTCATATGATGGCCCAAGATAAGAGCCTTTCATTGAATCTATAGTATTAGGAGATCTTTTATTTTTAAGTTCTTGATACCAGATGCTTAAAGCAGCGCCTATCGCCCCTCCAGCATCGCCTGCTGCAGGCTGTATCCAAATATTTTCAAAGTATTTATCTCTATATATTTTTCCATTTACAACACAATTTAAAGCTACACCACCAGCTAGGCATAGATTTTTAATATCATATTCTTTCGCTAAACTACGTGTTATTTTAATTATTATTTCCTCAGTCACTGACTGTATAGAAGCTGCAACATCCATATGAAATTGCTCTAATTCGTCAGTTTCAGGCTCTCGCTTTGGTTTACCAAACAAATCTGAGAATTTTTTATTTGTCATTGTTAAGCCTGCCGAATAATTGAAGTAAGATTGGTCAAGTCTAAATGATCCATCCTCCTTGAGATCAATAAGCTTTTTAATTATCAAATCTTTATACTTGTTAACACCATAAGGGGCTAAGCCCATTATTTTATATTCACCACTGTTTACTTTAAATCCCAAATAATATGTAAA
>MDTB01036285.1_pt1 | contig 11605 bp, 10 predicted proteins | sample 811161 | NCBI WGS metagenome assembly MDTB01 (sample SAMN05326650, study PRJNA326480) | marine metagenome | isolation source: seawater | place: Mediterranean Sea | collected 2009
GGTAACAAATATGTTGGCGCGTGGAAAAATGGACGTTTTAGTGGGCTTGGCACTTTCGAATATAACGACAAAAATGACTCAACTTATGGCAACAGCTTCACCGGTGAGCATAAAAATGGCCTTCGTCATGGGAGAGGAAAATACACTTTTTCAAATGGCGGTGCTTATGAGGGCCTCTATGAAAATGGGATACAAAATGGATACGGCAAGGAGACTTTCCCTGATGGCGCAAAATATGAGGGCGGTTACCTGAATGGGCTTTATCATGGCTTAGGAAAATTTGAATACCCTAACGGCGACAAATTCAAAGGCACCTTCCAAAGAGGGCGACCTAATGGCAAAGGAGAATACATTGGCTCCGATGGAACAATTTATAAAGGTGACTATCTGGAGGGCGCCGCTACGGGCTATGGGGAATATAAATATTCAAGTGGGATGGGTTACAAAGGGGAAGTTTTAAACGGCCGGCACCACGGTAAAGGCCAAATCAGCTTTCCTGATGGCTCCAGTTATGAGGGTGGTTTCGTTAACAACAAGAGGCACGGATTTGGAACCTATTTTTATACTGATGGAGCAATCCATGAGGGAGAATATCAGAACGGAGCCCCGCATGGCCCGGGGAAATTGATAACACCCGATGGCGCAGTGGGCTTTTACGTTTGGGAAAAAGGAGAACGTAAAAACACAAAACCAAACAAACTAACAGTTGGCAAAGTTGACCAGTACCGCGTCGCGCTAGTGATTGGTAATGGCACTTATTCATCCTCTCTTGGCCCACTTAAAAACCCTCCAAACGATGCTAGGCTGGTCAGCGAAACATTGAAATCATTGGGGTTCGTTGTAATTGAAAAAGTCAACGCTGATCAAAAAGAGATGAAGATAGCAGTGCGTGACTTTGGCAGAAAATTGAGCGATAGCTCAAAAAAGCAAGCAGTCGGCTTGTTCTATTATGCCGGACACGGCATTCAAGTCGGCGGACAAAATTACTTGATTCCGGTTGGCGCAAAAATTGAGAGTGAAGCTGATGTTGATCTTGAATCAATTAACGCAAATTCAGTGTTAATGGCGATGGAGGCTGCGCGAGCAAATTACAATTTTGTAATATTAGACGCCTGTCGCAACAACCCTATTGCAAAAAATTCCCGTAGTGCTGGAAGAGGGTTAGCTCGCATGACAACCACGATGGGATCGCTGATTGCCTATTCAACTGCGCCGGGATCAGTAGCTCTCGATGGAGACGATGAAAACAGCCCCTATACAGCCGCACTGGTTGCAGCAATGAAAAAGGATTTGCCTGTTGAAAAAATGTTCCGGGAAATCAGGACAAGTGTCATTGCAAAAACAAACAACAAGCAAACACCGTGGGAATCCTCATCATTAATTGGCGAAGATTTTTATTTTTCTCGGTTACAGTAAATAAGCTAAAAAATGGGATTGAGTCTCTGGAATGTAATATCAGTTAACAAGTGCCTCTAAAGAGACAAATAGCCACGTTTGGTTTTTCAATCTCATAGCGGTACAGACGACTTTCAGAAGCCCATTCTTCAAAAATGTCTCTTTCTCGTTTTAACGCTTTTTGCGTGTGCTCACCAAAACGCATTTCATTATAGCCATAGAAGATGACACCATTCACAGAATGGGGTTGAACCCAAATATAACCGTCCATTAGGTAGCCATTCAGGTTTGGTAAAGATGCATTCACATTTATTGGCAAACCCAAAAAAGCCAAAGCGATTATGAAATACCTAACCTTAATCTTAATCTCCTCAAACAGTCGATCCGCCATCCAAAGAGAAGACGAACTACAGCTGTGCTTTATTGACTAAAATAAGTCTGGATCGAACCTAATTATATTTGCTTATAATCTTAGCAAGCCTTGCTGTTGCCTCATCGGGCAATCGCGAGATTAGATTGACAAGAATATCATCTCCACTCGATAGAATATCCGCTCGAACCGACTCACTGATACTCTCAGAGTGACGTGTTTCCGTCTCATCAATGTCCATTCCTCGCGCAATGACCCCATATCTCAGCGCTTCCTTTAAACTGATAGTGTATTTGTGATCAAAACTTACCCCGCAAGACTGGCAACTAGAACTTCCAATAGGATTCAATTGTTGGCACTCGTGACATTCAAAAAATTGTTCCTTGCGTGCTGTGAACTCATGGCCACACTCGCCACACTCAGATGCAGAAATAGAGCACTTTGCCTCACAAATCGGGCATAGCTTTTCAGTTGGCCGTTCAGCTTTTAAGGCAGCAGGGCTCATCTCGCTCTCAATGCGGCGCGCATATTCCTCAAAGATCCGATGCGTTGGCATTACTACGTAAGCTCTGGACATATCTTTTTTATTGCCCGTCCGAACCACTCGGCCAATTGCTTGCCGAAATGAGAGCTCTGTTTGGGAATTGGGGAGATATAACAAAACCCTGAGCCTTTTAATATCTACACCCTCTGAAATCATAGCAACAGAGACGATCCAGCGTTTTTTAGAGCGTCTGAATGAAGCAATTTTCTGTTCAGCATTTGGCGTCTGGCTGTGAACAAGCACAGGCTTTTCACCATCTAAAAGCTCAATTAACTGACAAAAATATTCTGCCATATAAATATTCGGGGCGATTACTAGTCCACCGGCGTCAGGCATCAGGTGCCTGACTTCATCTAACTTGTTGATACCCCAAGACACCATTGATGAATGGTAAGAGTTGAGATCTGGTGTTTTACCATCATTGGCAAGCTTTGGTGTGCAAACAATCTTGTAAAACTCTAACGCATTTTTAAGAGCCTTAATACCTTTCACACTTTCAGGAAGTTTTAAATCACTGATCCCGTCTATATTGATAACCTCGCCATCATCTAATGCGACGTCAAATTTGCCTTCATGCCGATGAAATGTTGCTGGCCGGCAATATCCGAGATCGACTGCTTGTCCATAACTCAAGGTATAGGTTCCATCGTCAGGATGATCTATGCGTCCATTGCTATCATAAGCAAGCCAAACAGTCGCCTCACCGTCTGAGCGGATTGGCGTTCCAGTAAGCACTAATACATGGCATGCATTCTTGAACGCAGAGCCTGCAGAGCCCCCCCAAGCTGCCTCAACAGCCGCATGATGGTGCTCATCACAGATCACTAGTGTTTTGTTGGCATCACAGACTGCTTGAAATGCGTCAGCCAAATTTTGGACAGAGGCCCAAGTTGCCGAGAGATCATCACCAAATCCCTCCACTTCATCATCAGCGCCTGTAACCTTTGTCATGTGCCTTCCAGTAACCGAGTAGAATTCCTCACCCCACTGCCGAACTACCTCAGCTCGAGGTGCAATAACAATTACCCTCTCAATTTCACCCTTCTGAATGAGTGACTGCGCAATGATTGACGCACACACTGTTTTGCCCGCACCGGGCGCTGCATTAATTACAAAATGCTTATGCGCCTTATCCGATGAAAACCAGTTCAAGCATTTGTTATGGGCCTCTTTTTGCCATTCTCTTAGTTTCATTTCCTGTTGCATTTTATTTCCTTTTCTTTGGTTGCATTTGGCGCACAAAGCCTGACCATTGTTGATTAGGGTGCGGCCACCTTTTGAATACGGAGTGATGTGATCTGCGTGATAAGAGCCATCAAGTTTGGTTTTGCATTGCTGGCATTTATTTCCTTCGCGAATACGCAAAATGGTTCGCTGCCTCTTTGAAAACCCTCGTCGCTCATACATTTTCGAGCCAATATTCCGTTATCAGAATCTCTCTTGTGGGCAGGCTCTCAGGAGGGCGAACAATACAGGTCTCATTCAACCTTCTGATGGCTTTAGCCATTGGGACACGTCTATGCTTGACGATGAAGCCAGTTTTCTTGAGCCGCCCTAATTCAGCATTCAAACTTTGAACACCAAAGATAATCTGAGACTCAATGAGTGAGATTTCTCCGCCAGAAAGAAGATATTCTTTCAGCGCATCTGCCGGCTTAAATGAGGTTTTAATCGCCATTTATCTCTCCAAAAACTCTTTCATTTGCTGCTGTTTGGCAAAATTTGAATAGGCGCAGTCTTCAAGACACCTGAAATCATCAACACAATGCATAGTCAGTCTTTTTGGCTGCTTGGTCATCATGGTGAAAGTGTCAACAATTCTTGACTCACTAGAAAGGCCACCATCATAAGTCTTTTTCTTTGCGACCTCACCTTTGGCTATGCCAATGAGCTGTACAGCAGCATCCATCAATTCAAAGGACGAGTATTCATCCCCGTAAACACCCTCAAACTCAGTCAGAATGTCGATAAAATCTGCAAGTTCACGTCTGTTTCTAATCTTTTCCATAGCATCACTCCTTTGAGGAGTAGACGTGTCAGAGCTATGGAATATTGAGGAGTAACAAAAAATCTTTGTCACAATAATTGGCAGCCATCGGTCGTCTTCATTTTGAGGGATGATCTAATGGAATATTTAAACTTACATTTCACAGAACATGCCGATGTGAGAGCTCAACAAAGGGGCATAAAGAAATCGGTGATGAATTTTATCCTAAAGGAAGCAGATGTGGACCTTCCGGCTGGCCGGGGTTGCAGGTCACTTTTGGTATCTCAAAAAAAGATCGAAACTCTGATTAGCGAAAACAAACTTCAGCCAAAATTTGCAGATCGCATAAGTGGGATCGTATTAATAGAGCATGACAATGAGCTCATCACCCTATTTCACAAAACACGCCGGAAAAAACTGCGTTGAATTGGAAAACTGAAAGAGTTAACCAATCGACGTTATTTGTTTCATTTGATCTTATCTACAGCCAGATTTTAGCAATCCAACCAATTAATTGTACGTTAAACAGTTGACAATAAAATTCAGCGGCAAAAGCTGTAAGTACATTATTAAACTCACGGCTGTGGTGTCGCTGCTAGCCATTCAGCCGATACAAGCCTTTGCAAATAAAATCTCAGAACTTGAGAGTGGTCTGCAAGAACTTGTCATGCAAAAGTGCGACAAAGGTTTCGTTTCTTTGCTTAGCTACCCTGAGGGGTTTCAATCTCAAACTTTATTTACATTATGCGAGGCTGCCTTTTGTTTTCATCTTGCCCTAACGATTAACAGCCGTGCCACTTAAAGCCATTTTTGTCGTTTTGGCGATATGAATATCAACTGCATATGGCCAATATGAAACCTCTGAATATTCGTACAAATCACTATCACTCGATGACCATCCTCTTAGGATAATTGACTTCGGCGCATCGCCTTTCAAAAGCTCATATGCATTCTTAATAGATTTTGGTCTTTTTCCATCTATAGAGACAATCTGGCTGTAGGCTTTGAGACCAGACCTTTCAGCATACGACCCTTCTCTTACCGAATGGATTTGATACAGTTGGCCGGACCTTCTTCTGTCATTATACGCGTCTTCAGAAATAAGGGCGCCATCGGCAATTATATATTCACGTGACAGCACCCGTTTTTTTGGTTTGGTGTTGATAACAATTTCATAGGTTTCTTCGTCACGAAGGAACTTGAATTTTAGTGTCCCAGATGTCCCCCTCAAGGTAGTTTTTACCTCAGTGGGGGTTTCTACTCTTGTATCGTTAACTTCAACCAACCTATCACCATAATTTATCTTTGGTGAAGCATTTTCAGAGGCGATGTCAGCGACGATTAGGTGCTGCTCTGTGTCCGGATTGGTTCCAAAGACAAATGGTAATTCATGCGGAGAAGGGTCTTCGCCCTGCCCAAGAAGTGAGAGTATTTTGCATGCGGGGACAGAAGGGACTGCGAAGTTTAGCCCTTCTGTTTTATTTAGCGCCATCGCGTTTATCCCAACCACTTTTCCACTTTCAAGATCAATTAATGGCCCACCAGAATTCCCCGGATTTATAGCCGCATCTGTTTGGATCCAATCCAAACCATCGTAAGTCCGAAGGCGGGATACAATCCCACGGCTTGCTGAAAAATTCAGCCCATGTGGATGGCCAAAAGCAGCCACCTCTGCGCCATTTAACGTGACTGTGTCGCATTGAAGGGAAGCCTCGATTGAATATTCTGGTAGTTTGGAGGGGTCAACCCGCAAGATTGCCAAATCGAGCTCTGGATCGACATAAACAACATCCGCCAGCTCAAAATTTGATGAATAAAAAGCAACTTGTACCTCCGCGTTACCACGGCCAGAGACATGGGCATTGGTGAGTACCCAACCCCTCTTTTTGTCAACGAGAAATCCAGCACCTTTATGCGTTCCAGCGTCGTCCTCAAAAAACGCGTATTTGATAGTGGATTTGACTCTTACTGAGAATTGCTCAGCAGACGCGAGCGTATCAGAGCTCACATTATTTGTAGCATTAGAGACTTCAGCTAACACAAAGGTCGACAGTGCACCCAAAAAATAAACCAGTCGCAAAGATAAACCTAAATATGTCGAAGCCCGGTCTAAATTTTTCATTCTTTCTCCAACCCTCTATGTCTGTTTAATATGTTCCTTAAATGAAGACGATTGGGTCTAAGCATTTATTGATCAAAGGAAACAATGATGCTCAAGAGACAAAATTATTGTGCTGTTTTTTTTGCCTTGTTTGCTTGTTTGTTTTCCACCAGCCACGCAGATCAGCTCAATTGGACACAAAATCATCACCTTTTAGAGGTAGATAATTGCCACAAAATTAATTTAGACCAAAACTCCGGGATCATAGTATTTACCGCTATTTGCAAACCTGACGGTGAGGATTGGTTCTTCAAAATCTGGGCATCAGGTAAGCCAGCATACATCCTTGATCAGAAGTTGGCCGAGCTAAAGGCCCCGTCTGATCAGCTTTCAGACAATTTTGAATTTTCTGAACTTTCGAAAACAAGAAAGATCTTCAAGTTCACTAAATCGGATGACCTCATGCCGCAGATGGTCTTTCGAGACAGGGAGCTAACAAACAGACTAATAGAACGCCTCAAATCAAAAATGCCTCTTAACCTACTGATCGCCACAACTGGCCAGTATGTCAGTTTAGATTTTCCCAGCAATAGCGCCACCAAATCAGACTTTGGTTGGCAAACTGTAAAGGATGACTTTTCAAGCTTCGATGCTAAGACAAGAAAGTCTGAAGTGATTTTGGAATTATTAACTGAGCAGCATATGCCAATAATACCATTCCCGCGATGTAGTCCTGATGCAGAGGCACTACAAATTGATTACATGAAGGTTGTCCAAAATGTCAGAGCAAAAACAAAGACAGCGGAAACTTGCACTCTAGATATAATTTCCGGACAAAAGATGTTGGCAGCATTCCCAATAATTGGCAGCCCTTCCAACAAAGAGCTCGAACTTGAACAACTCATTTGGGAAATCATTATAGAAGCAAACAGGTTAGCTAAAGATCCAACAGCTAACATCATGATCAAAAACAGCGAGAAATATAGAAAGCCTGAAATCAAGCACTTTATCCACAGTAGACTTATACCTCTAATTCTGAACAAAAAGCCGGCCACAGACATTGTGTTCAAATTGTATTCACACATTTTTTCCAAGAACGACAGGTTCAAATACAGCTTAGCACTACATTTGAATTGCAGTTCCTTTCAGAAAAGCATGATTGAAAAGGGCCAAGCACTGGCCCAAACCCTCACTTCAGAACTAAGCGCAATTGAATTTGTAACTGGACGCATCTTATTTGCCATTTCCCGCGATGATTTCTTCAAGGGAGTTGGTTATGCCGACGGTGTTTATGGGCTCATTGGTCAGTTTAGCGACTCAGATCAATGCGTGAACACAACCACATTATATTCAAATTTTCTAAGAAATAGCCCTACAGTTGAAGCTGGTCTCAACCGGCTTATTGCCAATTTCGAGTTGGTCCAAATAACTCAAAAAATGATTGCAAGGTCAGATTTGAGCTCGAACTATCTTGACGCAAACTTGGATGATAATGACCCAATCATAAATCTGATCAATGCCTATAAATATTTTCTCTATGCCGTTCAGCAAGCCCAAGATGGAAAATATTCACAAGCGTTTGAGACCTTCGATAAATACCTCACACAAAAGTACACTTCCAATGGTTCAAAAGGCGATGTCATGCCGGGCGATCGGGACAAATATCTCAAGCTACTAGCGTTATCTAATCAGTCTAATAGCGTAAAACCAAATATTGATATCGAGAGACTTGTTGAATTTGCAATTGATCAATTTATTCCAGAAAAAGACCAATCTGGTGAGCCCAGAAAATATTTAGATGAATTCTGGGCTAGAGAAGGCTCAATAGACGTAATCGATGCAACAATTGATCTATTGGGTAGCTTTTCTGAAAATTCATCTGCGCGCGAAACTAGTTTCCTTCTTCTCCAAAGACGCTTCATGGATCCTGAAACAATAGCGTTGACGCGGCGGTTCCGGCCTTCGCCCAACCAAAATATTTCAGTCCATTTAGCAAACCTCCTGATTGATAGAGAGCCGCAGGTTAACCAATTCTATGAACAGCTCTCACTTCTTGAGAGTATTTCTGGCAGCAATCGGGATGCTATTCGCACGGTGCATGAACAAGCGCAGGAAAAATTTCCCGAGTATTTTTGGAAACAGGGCACCACTGAACAACTTCTCACCCGAAACAACTTGGTCCTAAACTCAACTGCTGGCCAAAGTGATGAGATGACCCCAATAATGGTGTTAATGAGCACGGCAGACTCATGGGAAATTTTGGATCAAATTTGGCAACAAAAAACAAAGCGCACGGATCAAATCGATCATACAAATTCTGGTGACACAAAAATTGCTTCCTATGACCCCGTCACAGCCATCGAAGCCTACGCCAATATGGTCAAGTTAGACACTCAAATTAGAGATCTAAACCCAAAAATTTCCGATTTAACAACCGGCAAAGCGATGGAAATTTCTGATGTTTCTTTGAGCCTAAAGCCCTACCAAGCGCTTATGATGGTCTCTATTTCAAATACCATGAAAAAAATGTCGATCTTTGCTATCACCTCAGAAGAAAACCAAGCTCAGATATTTGAAAAGACAAATATCGAGGGCTGTTTAAAGGAGTTTCAAGATTATATTAGGGACAAAAAATCATTGACTCCTGAGTGCGCAGAGTCACTCTCCCAAACTTTCAATCCCAAAATCCTTTTACCAGAATCAGACATCAAAGAAGTAATTTTAGTGCTCAATGGTATCGCTAAAGATATACCTTTCGCTGCCATACCAATCGAATTTTCTGCTGAGCTCTTTAAAGGCCAAGAAAGGCCAAAACCTAACCCAAAATACCGGGGCTTAAAGGTCATCGAAAATAGACAAACTGAAAATAGAATAACGGTAACAAGACATCTTATTGAAAACTTTATGATTTCACATTACCCGTTTGCAGGCATGCTAGCGGTAAAAAACATGTTAGCTCATGCTGGTTCCGCTGCAGTCACTGAAAGAAAATTTGTTGGACTTTCCATAACGGAAATACCACGCAAATCCACTAACATTTTTGAGTTGGACTTAATCCTTGAGAGTCTCCCAGACCTCAAAGCCACCAAAGAAGAAATAGAAGAAGTTGGCAGTGAATTCTTAGTTAGCAATCGAGTAATTCTCAGCAATAAAAACGCGACAGCCAAAAAACTAGTCGAGGCCACAAAAAATAACCGTCCGTTTTTAATGTCGTTTGCGACACATGCGGTAAATTCCAACGAGTGGAAAACAGAGCAAAGCTCTCTGGTCATTTATGGAGATACAGAGAAAACCATCTCGTTATTGGATCCAAACACCATAGCAGGTATTGGAATAGGAGCTGACAATGTTTTCCTAAGCGCGTGCGAAACCTACTCTTCTAATGCAGCCTCTGTTGGACTTGGAAACACCCTAGTCTCAAGTTTTTTGCTAAATGGTTCGAGGTCTGTTTTAACAAGCACTATTCCAGTTGAGGACAACGCGACAAGAAAACTTATGAGCTTGATTGCTAAAGACCTTGTGCCAGATAAATTTCCAAAGCTTTCTAGATCGTTTCAAAAAAGCGTCAAAAAACTTTTACAGTCTGAATATGCACACCCACGTTTCTGGTCGGGGTTTAGGGTAATGGGAGAGTAAATAGTTACCTAACGGTAAATTGAACACTATATTCATAACCAGAGTTTGTACTGAATTTAATTGCATCCTGCCCTTTTGGCTCTGAGAAGGCGTACCCACTTGCTTTGATCACACTCTCATCCGGCAATTTCAATAGAATTCCCGGTCTAACTAACTTTTTATCAGCTAAAATAACATCTTCACTGCCCTGAGATTGATAACTAACAGTCAAGGTAGTTCCTTTTATCGGTAGGACATAAATACTAAACTCATCACCAATATTTACACTGCTCCTATTTGAGAGGGAAACCGTTTCCCCAGATGGTGAACAAACCGGTATCTGTAACATAAATTCTTCGGTTACAATCCACGCCTCATCTTCGAAGGCATTGCATGTTTCGAGAATTTGGGATTTTATTTCTCCCGCTCCTCTGAAAACTGCTTCATTATTCTGCATTGAACTTCGATCCAATAACAACTCAGGATCAATCTGGATCACCGTAATCGTGCATAAAGATGCCACAGCACCTCCACCAGCGAGTGACCAAATATTAGACGCTGTAAAATAATTCTTAAGTTTTTCTTTGAAACCTGCTGAAGTTTTTTTTTGCCCTGCGGTTTTTGAGGCTAAGATCGAACTAATCTTACTTTCAAGATTGGCAGGCATTGAATACGAATTATCAGCTGCATTTTGGAGCATGTTGTCGACACTTTTAACTTTTGACAACGTTGATTTAATTTCCTTATCCATTTTTGAAGTCAAATCGGAAGCAGGTGAACCGCTTATATTTTCGATGTAATTAGCTTTTTCGCCCTCAAGCTCCCCTAGTAGGTAAAGTTGGACATCATTATCACTAATTTTTAATTTTTTGGTGGCCATACCTACGCGTGTCCTTCAATACAATCATGAAATTCTATTTTTGCTTTTGTAAGCCACGTGAGAATAGAGTTCTGGGGCTTATCCAGAATTTCTGATATGGCCTTTGTTGTCATTCCTTTAATAATATTCATGATCATGACTTCTGCATGTTGGGGCTTAAGTTTTTCCAAACACTCACTAAACAAAATATTCGAAAAACCATCGCCGCCACTGCTAAAATCTTCTGTGTTCTGATCTTCGGGCATAACAGGATCCAACTGCGACTCTTTTTTCTTCTTGATATAATCAAGATGTTTGTTTCGAAGGACGGTCACACACCAAGCAGTGAGATCATTTACTTCCAACCCAGCATCAAGATTTTCAACAGCGTTTATCATTGTTTGGCTTACAAGGTCTTCTGCAACAGCCTCATTTCTGCAACGACTCATTGCGTAAGCGAAAAGTCTTGGATAAATCGACTTATAATCTTTAGCGGAAAGACCCATGTCCGTTCTCACTCGATTTTTGATCTGTAGATCATCATCAAGTGAGAACGTTTAAATGTCAAAAAAGATCAACAACCAGATAGGTTATTAAAACAAGAGCCATCAGGATTACCTCTCATATGTCCTCTTACAAAGGTTCCATCATTGCGGAAGTATGGGTTAACCCAGTGGTAGCCAGAAATTTTAGTGAAGCCATCCACATGAATATTTTTCTCTATATTGATTAAA
>MDTB01107066.1_pt1 | contig 11605 bp, 11 predicted proteins | sample 811161 | NCBI WGS metagenome assembly MDTB01 (sample SAMN05326650, study PRJNA326480) | marine metagenome | isolation source: seawater | place: Mediterranean Sea | collected 2009
ATGATAAAATTGATGATCTTTATTATTATATGCAATATATAAAATTTGGATTTGGAAGGGCTACAAGAGATGCATCTCGTTTTATTGCCAACGGGCAACTTACAAGAGAAGAAGCGTTGGATTTAGTAGAAAAATATGATGGAGAGTTTCCGTCAAGAAATATTGATGAGGTTTTAAAATTTCTTGATATTTCAGAATTTGATTTTGAGGAGATTGTGAATAAGCATAGAAATGAGGAGATTTGGACCAAGGATAACAACTACTGGAAGTTAAAATATAAAGTTTAAGTATGTATAATAAAATTTACTTAAAAGCTTTTAAAAATTTAACAACTAAAAAAAATTTAAAAGATTTATTTGAATAAGTATTTTATGTATAAAAAATCATATTATAAAGTAGCAATTATTGGCTTGGGCTATGTAGGTTTGCCTCTTTACTTATTGATAAAAAGTAAAAAATTAAAAGTCTATGGTCTTGATAATGATAATAAAAAAATTAGGCTATTAAATAAAAATATTTCTACCAATTCAGATATTCCAAATTATCGTTTAAAAGCAATTAAAAATAAAAATATCTTTAACATTGATAAAAAAAATATAATAAAAAATTGCAATGTAGTTATATTTTGCCTGCCAACACCTTTAACAAAAAAAAATAAGCCTGATCTTTCCTATATAAAAAATGCATTTGATAAAATAAAAAATCAAATTTCCAGGGATACACTATTAATATTGGAGAGCACAGTATACCCAGGGGCAACTCGAGAAATCTTTGAAAATTATATCAAAAAAAATTATGCTAAATTTAATGATTTAAACTTTGGTTTTTCTTCAGAAAGAATTTCCCCAGGTCAAATAGGAGATAATTATAAAATTAAATATCATGATATCACAAAGGTATTATCTATTAATGATCTAAAGTTTAAAAATAAAATTCAAAATTTTTATAAAATTTTTTTTAAAAAAACTCACCTTGCAGATACAATTGAAATTGCTGAGATGTCCAAGTTATTAGAAAACTCGTATAGATCAGTAAATATTGGTTTAATTAATGAGATAAAAAAAATTTGTATTAATAGTAATTTAGATATTCATAAAGTTATAGAAGCAGCGGCAACAAAGCCATTTGGTTTCACTGCGTTTACACCTGGGCCAGGAGTTGGTGGACACTGCATACCAATAGACCCTGTTTTTGTTAGTTGGTTTGCAAAAAAAAATAATACCAACTCAAATCTGATTGATTTAGCACGAAAAACAAATTTGGAAACTACTTCTTGGGTATACTCAAATATTACCAAAATTATTGAAAATTCAAAAAAAAACAAATTATTAATTTTAGGCATAACTTATAAGGAAAATATAAATGATTATAGAGAGAGTCCTGCTCTAAAAATTATTAAATCATTATTAAAAGAAAAATATTCATTTGATTATTATGATACTTATGTTGATAAAATTAAGATTGGTAAAAAAAATCTTAAAAGTATCAAAAATCTTAATAATATAAAAAATTATCAACTTTGTGTTCTTTTAACAGCGCATGATAATTTTCCTTATAATTTAATTTTAAAAAATTCAAAACTTATTTTGGATACAAGGGGAAAATTTCAAAATATGAATACTTCAAAAGTAATATTTTCTTAACTATTCAATATTTTTTTAGAAAATAAATTATATATATTTTTGTATTTAGATCTTATTTTTTCTGAACCCGGATAAATGAAATGCAAATAGTTATCTATCCTAGTATTTTCATTAAACATATAATTATAGAAAATGTTGTTATTAACCAATTTTCTCTTATCAAATTTTCTAATATTATTTAAAAAATTATTATCCAACTTATAAATTCCATATAATTCAGAAAATTCTGCATCTCCAATTAGAAAGGAAGGTTTATTCATTAAATTTGCCTCAATACACGCAGATCCACTAATTGTAATAACTGCTATTGATTTTTTTATTAGATAGCTAGAATTTACATGGTGGCTTAACAATATAACATTAAAAATTTTATTTATTTTTTTGTACCAACTTAATTTTTCAATATCGCTATCTTCATAAAAATTAGATGGATGTAGTTTCACTACTAAAGAATAATCTATAGGTAGTTGCTTAGAAATTTTTTGAATAATATAGAGTTGATCGTAAAGCTCTTTTTGATCATAAACTCCTGCTTCAGGTGTTACATGAAGTGGGTAAAATATAAATTTTTTTTTTTTAATAATTGATATTTTTTTATGTAAATTTTTAAGGCAATATTTTTGAATTGCATATTGTCTAAATATTTTTGTTAGCCAATATATATATGAATTTAACGTTGATTTTTGGGAAAATAAATTTGGTTTTAACCTTTGAATTCTTTGTCTTTTATAACCAAGATAATTATTTCTAAAAGTTTGAAAAAAATTAAATATATTTTTATTTAATCTTTTAAAAAAAACACTCAAAGGTATTATTTGTATTTTATTTTCAATATTTTTTGAACTTTTTTCATAAATTTTTTTTATTGAAATTATTTTTTTCTTATCAATTTTATTATTTTTAGTTAAGAGTAATTTTTTTTTACCAGATAGATTTGTTAAATAAAGATACCCTAAAATTCTGTGTGATATAAAATAAAAAGGAATCTTTTTTTTTTTACAAAGTTCTCTAATTAAATTACGAGTAAAATTAGAGGTATCAGGACTATATACAAGATTTATTTTATTTGATCTAAAAATATTGTTAATTTTTTTTGTTATTTTTTCTATTAAAATAAAATAAATTTTTTTATTTAATGGATGGAATGTTAAATCTCTATAACCATAAATATTATTCAAATCAATATCTTTCAAAAAATTTTGAATTATTAGTTCTGATTTAAGTTGACCTTCAAAATTTTTTAAAAATGTAAAATCAACTTTGTGTTTTGTATGACAATTTAAATAATTTAATTCATTACTTAAATCATAAATTTTAGATCCTGGAAATTTTTGCTTTAGTAAATAATAAGTTGATTTATTTACATCATAATTTGTATAAATATCCGAAATAAAAAATATAAAATTAAGTTTATTTTTTAATCCTTGGGCAATTTCTATTATATTAAAAACATCGTTCTGATTAATCAAGAACAGTATGCTTTTGTTTTTTTTTTTCAATTTATTAATAAATTCACAATTAGTATGAGCAACCTTATACTTCTATTATTTCAAATATAAACTAAACTATTATAAAGTTATATTATATTATTAATAATAATTTATTAGACTAAATTAGCATCCTTATTTAAATTTTTATTTTAAATATTGATTTTTTAAACCTTGTATATATAGAAATAATATGAAGGTAGTAATTTTAGCTGGTGGTCTAGGAAGTAGATTGTCGGAAGAAACAAGATCTATACCTAAACCATTAGTTAAAATTGGAAAAATTCCAATTTTAATTCATATAATGAATATTTATTCTTATTATGGTCTAAAAGACTTTATAATCTGCACTGGTTATAAAAATCGTTTGATTAATGAATATTTTCATAGAATGAAATCAACACACATAGTGAAGAGTTCTAAAAAAATAACTGAATTTTATGATATTAGAAAAAAATGGAATATTAAATGTGTTTATACTGGATTGAAAACTAATACAGGTGGCAGAATATCGAAGTTAAAAAATATTATTGGTAATAATAGTTTTTGTGCAACTTATGGGGATGGATTAGCCAAAATTAATATTAATGAATTAATAAAAAATCATAAATTAAAAAAAACTGTATGCACACTTACTGCAGTAAAGCCTCCTGCTAGATTTGGAGTTCTGAAATTTAACAAAACAAAGGTATCTGAATTTAAGGAAAAAATAGATAATAAAGATGTTTGGATAAATGGTGGTTTTTTTGTTTTTTCCTCAGAAATTTTCAATTATATAAAAAACTCAAATTCTACTCTTGAGAAAGATGTATTAGAAAAATTAGTAAAAAATAAAAATTTAAATGGATATAAGTTGAAAGAATTTTGGCATCCAATGGATACATTAAGAGATAAAATTAATCTGAATAAATTGTATAAAAAAAAGAAAGCACCGTGGGTAAAATAAAAAATACTTTATCAGACTCTTTTTGGAATTCTAAAAAGGTTTTAATAACTGGTCACACAGGTTTTGTTGGATGTTGGCTGAACTTTCTTTTGTTAAAATATAATGCAGATACATATGGTTTATCTCTAAAAGATAAAAATAAGAAAAAAAATTTTTTTGATTTACTTCATTTTAATAAAAAAAAATCTTTTTTCTTTGATATCTCAGAATTTAACAAATTAGATAAATTAGTTAAAAAAATTAAACCAGATATTATAATTCATTTAGCTGCCCAACCATTAGTGCTCTATTCCTATTTAAATCCTTTGGAAACATATAGAACTAATATTACTGGTACAATTAATGTCTTAAGAATATTAAAAAAATATAAATTTTTGCAAACAGGTCTTTTTTTTACAACAGACAAAGTTTATGAAAACAAAGTAAAGAAAAAAACATTTAAAGAAATTGATAAATTAAATGGAGATGATCCATACAGTGGAAGTAAAGCTGCAAGTGAGATAATAATAAATAGTTATACAAAAAGTTTTTTAAAAAATAAGAATATTTTAGTTTTAAGAGCTGGAAATATAATAGGTGGAGGGGATTACAATAAATCTAGATTAGTTCCCGATATAGTTTTAAGCTCTATAAAAAAAAAAATTCTTTACATTAGAAATAAAAATTCAATTAGACCTTGGCAACATATTTTAGATGTAATTTTTATTATAAAAAATTTAATAAAAAAAACTTACTCAAAAAAAAATTACGAAATTTTTAATTTAGGTCCTAATAAATCCTCTATTAATGTTGATAAAATTTTGAAAAAATTTGAAAAGAGTTTTTTAATAAAAAAAAATTTTTTAAGACCCACCAATAAAGAAAAGAAAAGTTTAATATTAGATACAATGAAAATTAAAAAAAAATATAATTTAAAAAATATTCTGACTAATGATGAGATATTTGAAAGAACCATTTCTTGGTATGAAAAATATCACAAACAGAAAATAGATATGAAAAAACTTATGGATGATGATTTCAAATTTTTTGTTAAAAAAAATCATGAATAATTTTTTGATAATCATACCAACAAATAGAGAAACATTTATCAAAAATATTTATAATTATTATTCTAAAACCAAACTACAAATTATTGTTGTCCATAATCTCGAAAAAAATTTTGATGAATTTAAAACAAACAATATAAAATTTTATTTTTCATACAAAAAAAATATCTTAGAAAGAGTTTTAGATATTTCGGATAAAATGAATACTGAATATTCCTTAATTTTTTCTGACGATGATTTTGTTCTTGAAGAAAGTGTATATCGATGTATTGATTTTTTGAACAAAAATCCAGAATTTTCATCAGCTCAGGGTTTATGTTTTAATTTTAATTACGAAAATTTATCATCACTTCATAATCATAATGGTATTAATATAGATTTAATTAATAGGCAGAAAGACTCTAAAATTAAAAATATAAGACTTTTTCAATCACTTACCAATAGATACGTAGACAGAGTGTATTCAATTCTAAAAACAAAATGTTTATTAGATTTAATTAATTCGTTCAAACCACTCATGAAAGATTATAGAGAAACTTGGGAATTATTTCATATTGTTTGCTTAACTTTGAAGGGCCGAGATTATATTGATCAGCAAATTGGTTGGTTAAAAGGACAGCATTCAAATAATCTTCATAGATTTGAAGTTAATGATGCTAATACATGGATTTTTGATAAAAAATTCCAAAACTTATTTTATGATTGCTTAAGAAAATTTTCTATTAAGCAAAATATCAACAACTATTCATTTTCATATTTAATAATGATAATGTATATCTTTAAATTCAAATTAATATTATTAGGAAAATTTGATATTTTTAAAAATTTTTTACATTTTATAAGAAAAAAAAGAAATAAAAAATTAAAAAATATAAAAAAAAATATTTTCGAAAAATATATTAATAGAATACATGTAGTTAAAAATATTTTGAAATAAATACATGATCGTAAAAAATTATAAAAAAACAAATGATCACAGAGGCTTTTTTGCAAAACTAGTTTCGGATAAAATAAGTAAAAAAATTAAAGCAATTAAAGAAATCAATATTTCTTATACAAAAAAAAAAGGTACAATTAGAGGTCTACATTATCAAACGGCAAAATTTAAAGAGACCAAAATTATATTTGTTATTAAAGGTAAAATATTTGATGTAAGTGTCAATTTAAAAAATCAAAAAGTAAAATCAAAAATATTAAGTGAAAAAAATAATAATTTTATAATTATTCCAGAGAATTTTGCACATGGATTTCAAGCTTTAGAAGATAATACAATAATTATTTATGCAAACACACAAATTTATAAAAAAAATTTTGAAAGAATAATAAATCCATTTGAAAAAAGTTTAAAAATTAAATGGCCAATCAAAAAGTATATTATATCCAAAAAAGATGCTGGAGCTTCAAATATAGTTAAATATTAATGATTAAATTCAAAATTTTTTTGAATATTACACTTAAGTTTTTTTTAAAAATAAAAGGTTTAATATCTTTTGTATTTGAAGTTTTTATACCATTAAAAAAAAGCTCAGAAAATGTGGATGTTATTATAAGTGTGCATCCAAAAGATATTGTAACTTTAGAAAATTGTATTAATGCTGTAAAGATTAATTTACTTCACAATATAAAAAATGTTTTTATAATCAGTCAAAATGATCCAGAAGTACAAAAAATTGCCATTACAAATTCTTGTATCTTTATAGAGGAAAATAAAGTTTTAAATAAAGATATTCTTCAAATTAATTATAAATATAACAATCAGGATCGTTCAAATTGGCTTTATCAACAATTGCTAAATTATCAAGCAGTTATTTCTTTAGGTGACTCCGATTTAAAGTTTGCAATAAATAGTGATACTATTTTATCAAAAAAACAAAAATTTAAAAAAGGAAATAAACTAGTATTAAATGTTTGTGATAGTTATTATTTGGATCACTTATTTATAAGTAAAAAATTACTTAGTATTAATAATTTTTCAAATTATTCCTTTACTTCTCACCATATTATTTACTCAAAAAAATATCTTATGGAATTACTTAACCTCTTAGAAACAAAATTTAAAAAGAGATGGTATAATGCCATTTTGGATAATCTAGATTATTCAATTCATTCAAATCATTCAGAGTTTGAAACATATGGTCAGTATGTTATGAATAGATATAAAAGTAATATTAAACTTGAGTATTGGTTTAATAAAACAATGTTTGGAAATAATAGAAAAAAAATCAAAAATATATTTAATTGTTTCTTCTATAAATCGTTATCTTTTCATTCTTGGATAGATAAAAGTTATTAAATTCCAAATATTTAATGAAAAAATCTAAATTTAAAATAAGTATTATTATTACCTCTTATAATAGACCTTTAGTTTTAGAAAAAAATTTAAAAAATTTGATAACTGTATCAAATGTTAAAAATTGTAATATCGTAATTGTACAACAAGATATAAATAAAAAATTTATTAATTTATTTAAAAAAATTAATCATAAAAATTTTTATATTTTAAAAACAAAATATCCCAAAATATTTAATCCTCATAAAAAAATGATTTTAAATGGCTTTAAAGGAATGAAGTTTGCATTTGAAAATCTTAAGAGCGATATATGTTTTTATGTTGAAGATGATATAATTTTAGCAAAAGATGCTATTCAATTTGGTACATTTATAATAAATAGATATAAAAGAGATAAAAATTTTTTTGCAGTAAATTTTTTTTCAAAAATGAAGTACTCAGCCTCGACCCAAAACCTCTACTCTAAATTTATATACGGGATAGGAAAAGGCTGGGGGATATCCAAAAATAAATGGAAATTGATTAAAAAATTTTGGGACTCAAAATTTATAAATTCTCAGGAAGCTCCACTATATGATTCGCCTATAGAAGAATATATTAAGTCTCAATTAAATTATGTTGTAATGCCAATAAATAGTAGAAGTTATGAAATACCCTCTAATGGCGTCAACATAAACCTAAAAAATGATAAAAAATATTTTAAAGAATTTAAATCTAGCTTTGTGGGATCAAATTATTCAGGTAAAAATTATAAATATTCATTTTTTCAAAAGTATTATTGGAGAAGTGATTGCATAAAGTATAAAGGTAGACAAACCCATAAAGTTACTAACTATTTAAAAAAAATAATTAAAAAACTTTTAATAAAACAATGATAAACAAACTAAACACTAATGCAAATCATAAAAAAAAATTCAAATAATAATATTAATTTTAAATCTATTTACCAATACAGATCTTTCATTTATTTATTATTTCTGAGAAATATAGCTACCATTTACAAACAAACCATCATGGGACCATTTTGGCAAATATTAATCCCTCTAGTCCAGTCAGGTTTATTTACATTAATTTTTTCTAAAGTAGCAAATTTGCCAACTGATGATGTGCCTCCTTTTTTATTTTATGCTTCTGCGATGTTGGCTTGGATTTTTTTTCAAAGCACATGGTTAAAAACATCTGATGTTTTGGTAAATTTTTCAAATTATTTCAGAAACGCATATGTCCCTAAAATCGTAATAGTTATATCACTTATTTTAGAAAATATTTTTATATTCACAATTAATTTTTTTGTTTTTATACTTATATATTTTTATTATTTATATGTGGACTTTAACCTAAAGATAAACTTTAAATACTTAATTTTAATGCCATTTGCAGTTTTGTATCTATCAATTTTAGCGACATCAATTGGTTTGATAATTGCTTGTCTTAGTGCAAAATTTAGAGACTTAAGATTCGTCTCTCAATATGGAATACAGATTATTTTTTATGGGACCCCAATTATATATTCAATAAATACTGTACCAGAAAAATATAAGTATCTTTTTTATTTAAATCCCATCACTTACTTTATTGATTTTTTTCGAGTTTGTTTTTTTAGTACAACTAATATTGATTTAAGTTATTTATATGCATCAATAATAATTTTTTTTATTATTTTCTACATCGCAAAAAAATTGTTTACAAATACAATTGGTAACGTAGTTGATTATGTCTAAGGCAGTATTGGAAGTTGTTAATTTAAGTAAATCTTATAGTTTAGGTACATATAATTATCAAAAGTTTTTTCAAATAATAAAATCTTTTTTCAGCAAAGTGCCGTTGGGTGATCGTTTTTTTGCTATTGAGAATATTAATTTTCATTTAAAAAAAGGTGAAGCTATTGCAATTTTAGGCAAAAATGGTTTTGGTAAAAGTACATTATGTAGATTATTAGCAAGAGTAACCTCGCCCGATGATGGGATAATAAGAATTAATGGAAAAGTGATCCCTATTTTAGCATTAACATTTGGAATACAATTAGAAACATCTGGTTATGAAAATATTTTTTTTCTTGGGTCACTTCTTGGGATTAAAAAAAGATTAATTGAAAAAAAATTAAACTCAATATTAGAATTTTCAAATCTTAAAGAATTTTTGCATACTCCATTAAAAAAATATTCCTCTGGAATGATTACAAGACTAATATTTTCTACCCTAATACATTTCCCAGGTGATATCTATATATTAGATGAAGTATTAGCTGTAAGTGATAAGAATTTTAAAAAAAAATCAGTGAAATTAATTTTAGAAAAAGTTAAATCTGGATCTTCGGTTGTATTTATTTCTCATGAAGAAGAATTGATAAGAAAAGTTTGCAAGTATGGCTATGTTTTTACGCACAAGGGGAAGTTAAGCAAAAGACTTAATATTGACAATGCGATAAAACTTTATGACAAAACTTTAAAATTTAAATAAATTTTATTTAAAATTTTGTTCTTTAAAGAATTTTTAATTTTATAGTAATTATATATTTTTTTAAAAACCATTCTATTTTCTACTTCTTCCTTGGGATAATCATAAGAAAATGAGTTATTGAGTTCTGAATGATCATCAGAAAATAAATCTTTTACTGAATGTTCTCCAGATCCATCTAATCCAATATTTTTGGTAAAAGATGAAAGTGGACTTAGGCATAAACCTTTATTAAGAAAAATTGTGAGATACCAAAAAATAGCCCAAGTATTAATTAAACTTTTTTTATTAGCTAAAAACTGCCAATAAAAATTCTCTGCACCATTGTTATTTAAACGATAAATTATTTTTTTATCTATTTTATTCTCTATTTCATTAATATTATCATTGAAATTTTTCCATTTGTTAGCCCAAGTTGCCCAGCCCCAACAATGCATAGTTCTATAAAAAAAAGTTTTATTAAATTTTTTATTTTTAAGATTTAAATTCCAACCATTTATATGCCAAATCTTTGAACGATTTTTAAAAAAATTAAGAGAATAATTCATAAAGTAAAGAAATGATGGAGAGGTAATAATATCATCTTCCAAAACAATTACTGCACCATATTTTTTAATAATTTTAGTTATGCCTAATTTTATAGAATTTTTTAAACCTATATTTTTTTGTTTTTGGAAAACTTTAGTTTTTTTAAAACCATCAATAGAATTAATAATTTTTCTAACCTCATTTACTTTTCTTTTGTCATCTTTGTTTTTTGGACCATCACTGAAAATATAAAGAGAAGTATTTGAGGCTAAATAGTTTTTTTTAAGACTTAAAATTACTTTTTTGGTATGTATTGGACGATTATATACAAATAAAACAACAGGATAAATTTTTTTAATTTTTTTTTTTAAATACATATTATTTAATGTATGTTTTTTTTAATTTATTATAAAGAAACAAAATTTATAACTAAATTATGATTATTATAATTGAAAATGGTAGGCTAGGTAATCAACTGTTTCAGTTAAATTATATTTTCAAAATAAGAAAAAATAATGAGTTTGTAATTCTGATAGGATTTAATTCAATTAAAAAAATTTTTAAAAAGAACTTTTTTATTATTTTTTTACCTAATTTTTTTTTACTTAATAATTTTTTGATTAAATATAGATATTATCTTACTAAATTAATTAAAATTTTAAAATTAAATACAATTATTTATCAACAAAAAAATGAGAAAATTATTACTAAATATGGGTTAATATCCAACTTACGTTTTATATCGGGTTTTTTTCAAAATCATCAATTTATTACCTCAAAATTTATTCAAAATATTAATAGAGATACTTTTTTTGAAAAAATTGCAAAAAAAAAAATTTTTGATTTTAAAAAAAAATATAATAAAATTACATTCATTCATTATCGAGGTAAAGATTATGAAAATTGGCCAAACAAAAATTATCCTGCAATACTCCCAAGAAAATGGATTAAAAAATGCTTAAAGATGATTTATAAAAATGATAAAAAAATTTTAGTATTTACAGACGATATCTCGTATTTTAAGAAAAAAATTAGATTGAAACAGGAAGTAGTGCACAATAATGAATTAGTTGATTTTTTTATGATGGTAAATTCTGATGAAGGAATTATATCACCAAGTACATATAGTTGGTGGGCTTCATATCTTATGAAATTAGATAATAAAAATAGTAAAATATTAGCACCTAAATTTTGGGCTGGACATAAAT
>MDTB01229316.1_pt1 | contig 11605 bp, 10 predicted proteins | sample 811161 | NCBI WGS metagenome assembly MDTB01 (sample SAMN05326650, study PRJNA326480) | marine metagenome | isolation source: seawater | place: Mediterranean Sea | collected 2009
AATAATCAAATTGGTTTTACTACAAATTATTTAGATGCGCGTTCAAGCACCTACTGTACTGATGTGGGTAAAGTGACCTTGTCACCCGTTCTTCATGTCAATGCTGATGATGCAGAAGCTGTGGTGCATGCAACTCTTTTTGCGCTTGACTATCGCATGCGATTTAATAGCGATGTCTTTATTGATTTATTAGGGTATAGAAAATATGGACACAATGAGGGAGATGAACCTCGCTTTACTCAACCACAATTATATAAAGCAATATCCAAACAAAAAAACCCACGCGATCTTTATGCCTTTCAACTAATTGATCAGGGACTAATCGATCATGAATATGTTAAAAAAATTGAGCAGCATTATAAAAATGACTTGGATACTGATCTTGAAGATTCCAAAAAAACAGACATTGCTGTAATAACTCCTTTTATGTCAGATGAGTGGAAAGACTTCAAGTTGGTTGACGAAAATAAAATGAGGGAGTTCATCACTACTAAAGTGACTCGTCAACTTCTTGAAAAAGCAGCAGAAGCAATCACTACCCTACCAAAAGATAAAAAGTTTTTAAGAAAAATTAAGCGCCTTGTAGACGATCGCAAAGACATGTTCTATGAGCGTAATTCCCTTGACTGGGCCATGGGAGAATTGTTGGCTTATGGAACGCTTTTACAAGAGGGATATGATGTTCGAATTTCGGGGCAAGATGTGGAACGTGGTACTTTTTCTCACCGGCATGCTGTCTTGAAGTCAGAAGCTTCGGAAGAGGTAACTTTGCAACTCAATGAAATAAAGACTGATACTCAAGGTCGTTTTAGAATATACAACTCACTGTTGTCTGAATATGGCGTCTTGGGCTTTGATTATGGCTATGCCATGGCAAGTCCAAATACCCTAACAATTTGGGAAGCGCAATTTGGAGATTTCTCAAACGGAGCACAAATAATAATAGATCAATATATTTCGGCGGCAGAAGACAAATGGAAAATTCAAAACGGTATCGTTTTACTCTTGCCGCATGGTTATGAGGGTCAAGGTGCAGAACATTCATCAGCTAGAATGGAGCGCTATTTGCAGCTTTGTGCTAAAGACAACATGTTTGTGGTTAATTGTAGTACACCTGCTAGTATTTTTCATGTCTTACGACGTCAAATGAAAGCTTCATACAGAAAACCCTTAATTATTTTTAGTCCCAAGAGTTTGTTAAGACATCCATTAGCGGTTTCTAAAAAAGAAGACTTACTTGAAGGTAGTTTTCAAGAGGTATATACAGATGATAGTGTGAAAGCTAAGGAAGTACAATCATTGGTATTTTGTACGGGTAAATTTTATTATGACTTATTTAGGGCACGTGAAGAAATGAAGCGCAATGATGTTGCTCTAGTTCGTATTGAACAATTATTTCCATTGCCCTATGAAAGAATCAAGGTAGAGTTAAAAAAATATGCATCAGCTAAAGAAGTAGTCTGGGCCCAAGAAGAACCAAGAAATATGGGTGCATGGAGCTATTTACTGCTTCATTTGCCAGAAGCACAGCATTTTAGACCAGCCACACGGAGAATTTATGCTGCACCAGCCGCAGGGAGTGCAGTGCGATCTGCTAAGAGACACAATCAAGTTATAGAATATGTATTTGATGCCTCAAAAGATAATTTTATTAGAAAAATCAAAAAGTAAATTATGATTTTAGAAATGAAAGTTCCCTCACCGGGAGAATCTATTACTGAAGTTGAAATTGCCCAATGGCTCGTCTCAGACGGTGATTATGTGGAGAAAGACCAAACCATCGCAGAAGTTGACTCAGATAAGGCCACTCTTGATCTTCCTGCTGAAGTAAGTGGGACAATTACTTTAAAGGCAGAAGAGGGAGATGCTGTGGATGTGGGTGCCATCGTTTGTTTAATTGATACAGAAGGTATTCTAAGTGAAGGTTCATCAATACGATCAAAAGAAGTTGAGACTCATCAAACAATTACTACATCTGTGCAAACTGAAACCCAAGCTCAAACCACCTATGCCAGTCAAACTCCTTCGCCTGCTGCAAAGAAAATATTAGATGAGAAAGGAATTACTTCCCAGACAATCTCAGGCACTGGTAGAGATGGAAGAATTACTAAAGCTGATGCCGTAAAGGCAGTTCCTTCTATGGGGACTGTTTCTGAAAATGGTACACGCTCTCAAAACCGATCAAAACTTTCTATGTTGCGCCGTAAAGTTGCTGAACGTTTGGTAGAAGCAAAAAATGAAACGGCCATGCTCACCACTTTTAATGAAGTGGATATGAACGCTATCTTTGAGCTAAGAAAGCACTACAAAGATTTATTTTTATCAAAACATGAAATAAAATTGGGCTTTATGAGCTTTTTTACCAAAGCAGTTGTGAGAGCCCTAAAACTCTTTCCTGATGTGAATTCAATGATGGATGACGACCATAAAATAGCTTATGACTACTGTGACATTAGTGTCGCTGTTTCTGGGCCTAAAGGACTTATGGTTCCTGTAGTTCGCAATGCAGAATTGTTATCTTTTGCAGGAATCGAAAAAGAAATAGGCCGCTTGGCTGTTCGAGCAAGAGATGGAAAAATTACTGTTGATGACATGACAGGGGGAACATTTACTATTTCCAATGGAGGTGTTTTTGGATCAATGTTGTCGACACCTATAATCAATCCTCCACAATCTGGAATTTTAGGGATGCACAACATTATTCAACGCCCTGTCGCGATTGACGGAAAAGTAGAAATTCGCCCAATGATGTATTTAGCCCTTTCCTACGACCACAGAATTATTGATGGAAAGGAGTCTGTTAGTTTCTTGGTGGCTGTAAAAGAAGCTTTAGAAGACCCAATTAACTTGCTTATGAATGGAGATTTGTCAAAAGCACTAGAGCTTTAAGTATTGGAGGAGATAAAGGTATTTAATAGAGTCAATTTCTTTTTGTAAAAGGAATTATTCCCCAAGACCATTCCATTTTTGTTAAAGAAAAAGCTTTTCTTTTTTCTAATTTTATAGTCAATTACTTGACATTTATATAATGACCTTCAGGCCAGTTTTGCTGTTGGATCGTAAGATAAATTGCATAAAAGCTGCTACTTTTATTAACTTTAATAAATGATTAATGTTACTGCATTTATTGGACAAGAATCGGCAAAAACTGAATGGAATTAGCCATCACTGTAATTTTTTAAATCTGTTCAAGCCCCTTAACAAACTAGTTGAATTTTCGGATCATTTCCAAAAAACGCCTTAACAATGTTAATTAATAATAAGTCGTTATCAATTGTAATTAATTTTGATTTCTGACTAACACCTTCAAACATCTACAAGAGGGAAAGTCCAATTCCTATTTACAAGATTCTTGAATTTGGTATTGAAGCTACAAGTGTTTTTAATATGCAACCCATTGATACCTGAGGGCACGGTAAATCCAATTTCAGAAGATTTTTTTGACAGTAAATCGTATTTTTTTGATTTTCTTAAGAAAGAGTTAAGTCCAAATAAAATATTATTAAAAGGCAAATTATTTGGGTACTCATTTAAAACATAAATTGAAATAAAGATATACCTTAATGGAATTCCACTACTATCTAGTAGCAATCAAAAAAAAGAGCTCTTCTATGATAATCAATCTGTACGTTTCTTTCTAAAAAAAAATCAGCTCCTAAAATACCATCAATTGGTGAAGCACCTTGTGCATGAAGTGTAGCAATAATATGCACCATGTTTAAAAGAACAAATGAGTGTTTGCCCGCGCTAAATCGGCCTAAGTGTAGGTTGCTAGCCCGACTAAATACAGCTTGCATTTTTCCTTCACTAGCACCTGCAGCTTCAAAAGGTTGACCTTTGACTTCTAAAAAAAATTTTTCTTGCAGAGCTTGATCAAGACAACTGTTGGATGCTCCAGTATCAATTAGCAATCGTGCAGGTTTTCCATTAACACGAGCGGCACATAACAGATGCTGCGTTTTATTTATATATAGTTTAACTGCTCCTCTTTGTTTATTATTCAAACCTTAGTTTTTTGCGAAAATACGGAATGAAAATTTTATTTTTACTTTATGGATTTAATTGATACACATACCCATCTCTACACAGAAGTATTTGACTCTGATTGTGATGCTGTAATTGAGCGAGCTCAGGCGGTAGGGGTCAAACAATTTTATTTCCCCGCCATAGATCTTACCTATTATCCACAAATGCTTGACTTAGAAAAAAGATATCCTCAACAAATTCAACTGATGATGGGTTTACATCCCACTCATGTTAAAAAAGATTTTTCAACTGTCTTGGCTGAAATAGAACTTCTTTTTGAACAGCGTACTTTTGCTGCCGTAGGTGAAATTGGAATTGATCTCTATTGGGACAAGACTTTTCTTTCTCAGCAGCAAAAAGCCTTTTCTTATCAGATCAATTGGGCCAAAAAACATAGGTTGCCCATAGTTATCCATTGTCGAGACGCTTTTGAAGAGGTTTTTGAAGTTTTAGAAACACACAGTGGAGATGAATTATATGGGATTTTTCATTGCTTTACGGGCACTGAAGTATATGCTCAGCGTGCGATAGACTTGAATTTTAAATTAGGCATAGGAGGGGTAGTGACTTTTAAAAATGGTAAAATCAATAAATTTTTACATGAATTTGATTTAGAGCATATCGTTTTAGAAACAGATTCCCCCTATTTAGCGCCCAGTCCTTTCAGAGGAACACGTAATGAAAGTGCCTATTTGATTCATGTGGCTCAAGCTGTTGCAGAATGTTATGGAATTTCAGTTGAAGAAGTAGCAGTGCAGACTACAAAAAACGCGCAAAAAGTCTTCAATGATTTTATGCCCATGAAATCATAAAAATTTGTATTTAAAAAGTTTCAGAAGCAACAAATTTTCACTTTATTCGAAGTGCTAAAAGAGAGGTGGCCGAGTGGTCGAAGGCGCACGCCTGGAAAGCGTGTATTCCGTAAACGCGGAATCGAGGGTTCGAATCCCTTCCTCTCTGCTAAGTCTTATTTAACTTGATAACCTGATTTGTTGTTAAAGCTTAATTTATCTTTGTCTTTATAGTGATATAATTAGATAATTGTCTCGTATTCTTTTTTCTTACTATCTATTTTTAACACTTTTTAGATACTTGTCAATTATTTTTTTCTAATCATTAAAACGAGTTACACTTAACTCATTTTTCAAACAACATCTTATTAAACCAAAATATTTATCTAAATCATAAACTATTATATTTCTTAAAATTCATTTTTTCCATATAAATCAATAAATATTAAGACAACACGGAATATACATTAAGCTTGTTTAGGTAATATACTTTCGACTTTTTTAACCCTTTTCCCTTTTCTATTATCGTTTCATTATTTCGCTCATAACACTTCTTATGATTAATTTATTCAACTAATTTAAGTTTTTCCATACTATCTCAATTTGAGTGGAGTTCCATAACCACTAGCGTAATTTTGCGGAATTCCAATAAGCTTTCGAATAGTTGGAGCAATTTGATTACTATATAATTGATTTGGGGATGATATTTCACCCTTTGCAGAAACTCCTTTTCCAAAAAGTATGATCCAAGTTTGATCAGAACCTTTTATGTCCGCACCATGGCTTTTCCAACTTTCAATTGGCTCAGTCCCCCTCCCGTGATCTGTTGTAATTATAAAAGTTGTTTTCCCTCTGTAATAATCACTTTGTTGAGTGTATTCCCACAAATCTTCAATCAAACTATCCGAATTTTTAATAGATTTTAAATAAGATTCGTAATCTCCATCATGTGCAAAATCATCAGTCTCCCCGTAAGATATATAAATTAAATCTGGTTGGTGTTTGTCAAGAAAAATCTTAGCATATTGATGGGTAAATCCATCAAACCTCACAGAACCCCACGGACTAGGAATTTGACTCTGGAGATCATTAAGCAATAATTCTTTTTTACTAAGAGGAAAATCAGTTGAGGATTCAAAACCACAGTTGGTATAAACACCAGATCTTTTCTGATTTATAATATAATCAAATACATCCCAGCTTGCAAAAGCGCCGACCTTTGAAGAATTAAAAGCTTTTGCAAATTGCTCTAAAATGGTTTTGTTATTATTAGGTATTTTATCATTACTAAATATATTTTCGTCATCTGATCTTCCAGTTAATATTTCATTATAACCAGGATATGAAAACCACATTCTATTAGTTAAATTGACTTTATTATCCAAATTTCTATTTCCATAAATTTGTCCCATATTAACGACATCATCCCATATAAAGGGCATTAACATCATTCTTCTAATTTTTGGATTCTCATTCCATGACCATTCAAGAAGTTTTTCAGGATTCTTTACATAATTTTTATTACTTACAAGTAAAGAATCTGCTCCTGTAAATAATTCTTGCCATCTTAATCCGTCAAGAGTAATTAAAAAAACTTTTTGATTTACAAATTTATTTTGGGAATAACTCAGCAGAATCGTCAGAAGTGCACAACAAAAGAGTGTATACTTTTTCATTATTATGGTTGATCGTCTTATAACTTAATTAATGTATAAATTACATATGTAATTTTAGATCGTTTAATTTTAAAATTATAGTAATATTTAGATTATGTTTAGACATCCTAGGTTAGTTAAATAAAAATCCCCCTTAAATATACTAGGATTTAATATTTGATTTAGAAATAAATAACAATTCATAATATTAAAATAAATGAATATTAAATTTTCAAAATAACTGCATTGTATGTTAAGTAGATTTAGTTTTCCTAGCAACACCAAATTAAGTGTTTCAATTTATAGTAACTTTAGTGGCACATGAAAATTAATTTAAAAGGTAAAAATGCATTTGTTGGCGGTAGCAGTAAAGGTATAGGTAAAGCCATAGCAAAAAAACTTGCAAAAGCTGGTGCTAATATTTTTTTGGTTGCACGTGATCGAAAAAAACTTGAAAAAGTTTTAATAGAACTTGATCAAACCAAGGGTCAAAAACATCGATCAGTGATAGTTGATTTTTCTAAATATAATAACTACTCCATATTAATAAAGTCTTTTTTTAAAGATAATAACGTAGATATTTTGGTTAATAACACCCAAGGTCCTCCCTCGGGAGGCCCACTAGAAAAAAAAATTGATGACTATCAAAGTGGATTTGATTTACTGTTTAAATGCGCAATTTTAAATACTACTCTTGCATTACCTTACATGCAAAATGAAAAATGGGGCCGAATAATTAATGTATCTTCCATTTCAGTTAAGGAACCAATAAATTCTTTGGTCCTTTCAAATAGTTTGCGTGCAGCCTTGGTTACCTGGGCTAAGAGTTTATCATTCGAAATTGGGAAAGATAATATAACTATAAACAATATTCTTACAGGATATTTTGATACTGAAAGAATAAATAAATTGAACATAACAAAAGCAAAACAATTAAATAAACCAGTTTCTGAAATCCTTGCAGAAATTAAAAATTCTATCCCATTGAATCGGCTAGGAAGGCCAGAAGAGTACGCAAATCTGGTATGTTTTCTAGCTTCAAATGAGGCAAGTTATATAACTGGAACCAACATACCTATCGATGGGGGTATATTAAAGTCTTTTTAATTTATTAGGGTTAAATTGGTTATCTAACAATTTTAAGCCTTGTGTTATTTAATTCAAAAAAAATTTATTTTTTCTTCCATTAATGAATTACATGGGTTTTGGATACTCAGATCTATATAATGAAACAAGATCTTTAATAGCCTCCAATTCTGAACTATTGAAAAGCAAAACTAAATTTTGTTGACAAGTCGAAATAGGGTAAATCCTTGAGTTTGAGGAAGATTTATATATCTTATTCCAGTAATTAATATCGACGTTTTTAACAACTAAAAGGAAGGCTTTCAATTCTCTTTCATTTAATTCAATTTTAATAAATTAGAAAACCTTAAAAAATATAAATTGCGATTCTTACAATAAGATAATTCACCGTAATCATTTTTTTTTAAAATTATTTCACCTTTCAACATTAATTAAAAAATTTATGTGAATATAATTTGTTATTTATATTTAATCTAAATAAATTTAATATTTTTATTTACATTAAAAATTAATATAATATGATTAACAAAGTCTTAATTTTCATTTCAACATCTCTCTTTTTTACTAATTTAATGGGTCAAAGCAAAATCAATAAAGACAGAAATTCAATTTTAAAAATGTGCGGTTGTTTTGAGATTGAATTTAAATTCAAAGAGACATTCCAGCACATAGACGATGTAAATTATAATCCTTCTGATGAATACCGATCTTTTGCTCTAGAACTTGCACTTCCAATTACAAATGAAAAGAAAAAAATATCAATTCAACATTTACTTTTGGTTGGGAATAGAAGAAATAAAATGATAGTAAAACATTGGAGGCAAGATTGGCTTTATGAAAACCAAGAATTTTATAATTATGCTTCTGATAATCAGTGGGAATATTCAAATTACCTGAAAATTAATGTTAAGGGACAGTGGGCACAAAAAGTTTATCAAGTTGATGATAGTCCCAGATATGAAGGAACTGGAACTTGGATACATATCGATGGTAAAAGCTTTTGGGAAAGCAGTGCTTATTCTCCTTTACCAAGGAGAGAAATATCAAAAAGAAATGACTATAATCTAATGCAAAGAAATAATAGACATCAGATAACTGATTCTGGTTGGGTCCATATTCAAGACAATAAAAAAATTTTAAAAAATGACCATGAAAATATTTTATTAGCAGAGGAAAAGGGAATCAATACATATAAAAAAGTTTCTATTGAAAAATGTTCTATTGCAGAAAGTTGGTGGTTAGAAAATAAAGATAAATGGGCTTCAGTGAGAGATATATGGAGTAAAGTCTATGCTCAAAAAAAGGATTTAGTTTTAAAAGAGAAAGTCGATGGAATGAAACTTTATGAGTATTTGTTATTCACCAAGGATTATGATTCAAAGGAAAAGCATCAAAATCTTATCAATAAATTTATTTTGAATTAATGCCTAATTGAAAAAATTATTTTATTATTAAGAAATTGTTATGATACATTATTAACCAAAATTTGAAACAATGAAAAAAATTACTACAATATTTTTAGCCCTCTTATTTATGTCTTGTGCTCAGACAGAAAATTCAAAAAATGGTTGCAATTCGGACTTTGAATATTTTTTGTTAAGGCCAGATGTTGAAAAGGCCTACGGTTATTCTCATGCAGTAAAGGTTTGCAATCAAATTAAAATATCCGGGGCTGTGAGCATGGATGATGAAGGTAGTCCAATTGCAATTGATGATCTTGAACAACAAATGAAAAATTGTTATTTTGATTTAAAAAAAATCCTAGAACATTTTAATTCTTCTTTCGAGGACGTCGTGGTGGAAAACATTTTTACTACTAATATGCCAAAATTTTTAGAGGTTGCATCATATCGAAATGAAATATATGGAAACAGATTCCCAACAGGCTCATGGTTAGGGGTTAAAGAGTTAGCACTTCCTGAATTTATGATTGAAATAGAGCTTGAGGTTCATGTAAGTGAAGAAACAAATAAAACGGAGGATTACCCTGATCAAGACAATGATTGATTTAAATAAAAAACTTCTCCTGAATTTTATAATTATGAATTAAGACTTTTAAACCAATCATATTGCTGATAATATTAGAGATTTTTAAAACAACTATTTTAAGAAATTTTAATAATTATCATTAACCTTAAAGGTATCGTCTTTTCATATCAATATTAAAACTGTATAATTCTTACTAAAGGCCTAAATCGTTTATAAGTAGATTTAAAGTTTCTGTTTAACTTATTTTAGGAGGATTCTTATACTTCGAGTATCATTCCAAGTTAAAACTATTTTTCAGAAGTGTCTGTTATAAATAGATTCTTATGTTGCTGTTTGTCAATTTTACCTAACATCTATCAACTATTCTCATTAAATTTATAATAGAATATTTTCTAAAAATCCCTCTAAAATAGCTTTAAATAAACTAGCAATTCGGATTACCTTAGAAAAAATTTGAAATTATTTTTGGAAGATGTACTGTTGACTTTCAGTATAACACCAAAACTTTTTAAATTATATATTATTTTGAATATATCTTTCTTAAGTTGAAATAATAATTATTAATGGTTAATAATAAATATTATACTAACATTAAAAATATTGCCAATTAGGTCAATATCAAAATTTGTTTGATAACAACATTTTTTTTAAACAAATTAATGAGAACTTCCAATAACAACCATTTAATTTATACTTTAGTATATTGACAAACTTGATCTTATACATCAGATAATGAGTGCATGAAAAAAAAAGTATCGTTTTGTTTTTTTTTTTATCTTTAACCAAACATTTAACTTAGAAATAACTTATATCAAAAATGAGAAAATTACTCTTCGCCCTTACGGCTGCATCTATGATTACAAGTTTCACAGCTCAAGCTAACACGGTTATGACTGTAAATGCTGTGACAACAAGTGTAGTACAAGAAACCGAAGCGGATGCAGCTGAAGCTCCTGCGGGTTTTACACAAGAACTTAAAAAACGTTTTATTGAAGGCGGCCCAGGATTTATGGGTATCGTTTTAATCTGCTTGATTCTAGGGCTAGCTATTGCTATTGAGCGAATTATTTTCCTTAATCTGGCCACTACTAATACAAAGAAATTAACCCAAGGAGTTGAAGAAGCTTTATCTTCGAATGGTGTTGAAGCAGCCAAAGAATATTGTAGAAACACCAAAGGCCCCGTTGCTTCTATTTTCTATCAAGGTCTAGACCGAATGAATGAAGGCGTTGAGAATGCCGAAAAAGCGGTTGTAGCTTACGGTGGCGTTCAAATGGGACAGCTGGAAAAGAATGTATCTTGGATTTCATTATTTATTGCACTCGCACCCATGTTAGGGTTTATGGGAACAGTAATTGGAATGATTCAAGCATTCGATAAAATTGAAGCCGCTGGGGACATGCAGCCTTCTCTTGTAGCTGGTGGTATTAAAGTAGCACTTTTAACAACAGTTTTTGGTTTGATTGTAGCGATTATACTTCAAGTATTTTATAATTATATCGTAGCTAAAATTGACAGTATCGTTAATGATATGGAAGATGCCTCTATTACCTTAATCGATATTTTAGTCGCTCAAAAGAAATAATAATTTCTAAACAGCTATTCCAATGAATATTCAAAATATTATCAAAATAATAAGTGCTGTTTTCGGTTTATTAGGCGTTATCCTTTTATTCCGAATTATAGGGGCTGGAGACGAAGAAATCAAAATGGCAGCTGCTATGGGAGACCTTAGTTCTGTGACTCCATTGGTGTCATTAGCAATTGCTATTCTAGCCGTAACAGTTTCAGTAACACTGATTTTCTCCACAATGAATTTAGCATCAGACATCAACAAACTTAAAAAAGCACTTATTTTTATTGGCTCCTTTGTTACTGTAGTGGGAGTCGGTTTTGCCCTTTCATCAGGCGTAGAAACACCACTTAAAGACGGAGAAGTCCTTTCAGCTTCTGTTTCAAGATGGGTTGGTGCTGGCATCCGTACCTTTTACATTTTAGCGGTTGTTGCTATTTTATCTATGGCCTTTTCAGGAGTAAAAAAAATTCTTAATAAATAAA
>MDTB01211813.1_pt1 | contig 11604 bp, 20 predicted proteins | sample 811161 | NCBI WGS metagenome assembly MDTB01 (sample SAMN05326650, study PRJNA326480) | marine metagenome | isolation source: seawater | place: Mediterranean Sea | collected 2009
GTCGCTGAAATTCATTTGAATTTGCTGTCCTAAAAAAATTGGCGAGAAAATAATGCACTTGAGCTTCTTGCACAAAATACGTCATAATCTCGATCACCTTCCTGACTCTGAGCGATCTTCCGTGGGTGGAAGGTTTCTCAAAATCGCAATCGCTTCGGCTTCACGTATCGAGAGGATGGCGACTGTCATAGTCCGAAGACTCTGCCGCCAACGCCGTTCTCAACAACGCAAGCAACCCACCGAGTCACCTCCCCTATATCAACATACCTTAGCATAACAATAAGTTAAATGACATGCTGCAAAGCAATTTATGTAAAAATAAGTCACTCTGGATCATTAAAAAAATATTTCAAATTAAGACATATTTCTTGATTCAAGCCACTGTGCCCCATAATAATTCCACTGCTCGATAGACCAACCTTCTGGCAACCCTGTTAGAGGGATTTCTGGGGCATTAGGGGCTGATTTTACTGGATTTATGCCAATACCTTCCCGAGATGTCTTTTCTAATGGGGTTTGAGCCTCATGAGATGCGCTTAAATAATCTGTAATAGCCATATTCTGCACTGTCGGCATACTTGGAAGACTAATCATAGAAGGAGTAGTTTCTCTATCCAATAAAGCAGATTGGTCATGGACAGAATAGTTTTTGACCGTATTATCTGCTACCTTTTTGTTCTTCGTATAAGAATCATAAATGATATATTCTAACAAGAACAAACCAACCAGTATTGCAATGGTTGGAAGAATAGGAAATGTGGCCATATTATGACCTCATATCAGCCCTACTCTGCACCAAAGAACTGTCTGATCATTGGATGCATTTCCATTGCTTGTTCTTTCTGTATTTGCTCATATGTACGTAAAATAATACCTACTGCAAGTAGTAAACCTGTACCCGTCGCATTACCAACAGTTCCCAGCAGGTCAGCGCCTGCTGCTAGCAACCCGACAAAGGCTCCTGAGAAATATGTCACAGGAGGAATATAATTTTCAAGAATCTTTTCTAGGACCTTAGGGTTCTTACGGAAACCTGGTATTTGCATACCTGTTCTTTCGATTTGTTTTGCCACATCTTTGGTACCCATATTTGTAGTATCGATCCAAAACTTAGCGAAAATCATTGAACCTACTGTCATTAGAATAACATAGAACACAACGTGTACCATAATCTGCGATAAGCTATGCCCGAATACGTCACCCTGTTGGTTTAGCAGCGGTAGTAACCAGTCGTTAACCCCATTGACCATACTTGCATACCATGCAAAACCTCCTGAGGCAGTAGTCTGCCCTTGTTCATAGGTTCCTATGTATTTAGAAAGCGAACCAGCCCCATTCCGGCCTAATAAAGGAGTTTGAGACAATGTCGGGTGACTCCAGAATAGCAGTGTAAACATATTGATATTTGCCAAAAGTGCAGCCATCAAAATAACTGGAATGTTAGATGCATATACTAGTCGAATAGGATATTTTCCTCTATGACCTCTGACCTTACCATGTGTCAACGGTAATTCGAGTTTACTGGATTCAGCATATGCTACCACTAAGAACACAACTACTGAAGAAAACAGCGCGGCGATAGGATTGACGTGCGTCAGCAATATCGTTTCAAAACCATTACTCGATATCATCTCATAATTGGTCGCCTCCCTAAACATATAGAATATCATCGGTAATGTTCCCGAAGGAGGATTACTTAGAGAGTATCCAAGTCCCTTGGTAACTGGTAGAGGCGAAAGTGTTCCTACGAATGTTGATTGAGCAACACCTGCAGCAATAAATAGTGACATACCAGAACCAATACCCCACTTACTGACTAATTCATCAAGCAAGAAAACAAGATAAGAACCTGCGAATAATTGTGCTACAATTACGAAATTAGCCCAACCGATTCCATATGAATCAATTAGGAATTCTTGAGGGTCCAAGAAACCATAGGTTTGTGGAATTGATTCGATTGGAATCATGATAAGAACAAGTAACTTCTGTACACCTTGGTACATTGCCTTGTCTTCTGAATTACTAAGGTCTAATCGAATAATCTTAGCTCCTGCGAATAATTGCATAATAATGGAACCAGTAACAATTGGGCCAATACCCAGGTGCATTATAGTACCTGATGCACCAGCCATAATCGACCTAAATCCACTAAACAAGTCAAGAGCTTGTCCGGATAGACCGTATAGCATTACATTGGTCATAGCGAAATAAATAATCAATACGAATGTAGTAGTCCACATTTTTTCATTGAATCTAACGTGTCTCTCCGGTTTGGTAATAGTTGGATATACATCCACGAACCTGCTAAGAGCATACAATCTACTACTCTTATCACCACTCCACATGAAACATGTAAGAATTGCTGCTGCTGCAAAACCAAGAAGAACAATACCTACTAAGAAGAATCCAACTCCTTCATCGTATCCTCCCCAAGCATTTGGTCTAACATACCAAACTGCAGTTGCAGTAAGAGCTAACCATCCAATCAATTTACCGTATCTTCCAATAACAGGTGCGTCTTGCAGTCCTTTTGGTAAATCTCTTTGGAAACACCACATCAAATATGCAACATAAATCACAGATAATACCAACCCAAATTGGGCGCCAGCCACTTGTTCTGAGGTGCCACTCAACTCATCGGATTGCCAATATATCAAAAGTCCGAAATACAAAGCACCAGTAAGTGCAATTGCCCAAGGAATTGGCTTGTGTTTCATAATTCTCACCTATCTAAAATCACTCTTCTTCCCATTCACCAAAGTCATCGTCACCAGCTTCAACCGATCCACCGGCTGCACTGATTTTTTCTGATGCCTTAGCACTGGCCTCTGATACAATAACTGTAAGAGCAGAAGAAATTCTTCCACTTCCAAGAAGTTTATCGATTCCTAACTCGGTTAGGTTCAATGTATCTTTACCATCAGCCATCTCTTCGAGTTGACCAACGTTAACTGTGACATTTACGTTTCTAAGTTTAGGATGTCGATTAAATCCGTGCATACCCCAATGATTTGGCATATACTTGATTCGAGTCATGACTCTATGCTTGTTAATACCAGCATTACCACGACCTCCTCTCTTACCAGCACCACGGCCAGCTTTCTTTCCACGTCCATGGTATCTGTTTCTTCCACGATGTTTGTTTGCTTTTGTTCCCATCATATCACCTCAAATCATTCGCTCTACTAGAGCGTCAATATTATCTCCTCTTGAACCAAGCGCTCCGCCAAGAACGAAAGGTCGCTTTATTCCACCCCAGCCTTTTGTGCCACGTGGTGGATGAAGTCGGAAAACTCTCTTCAGACCAGGAACGTGCTTAACAGTAGCATCATTTGATACGATTGCCTTTGCAAATTCGCCAATATTTTTGTAATCAGTATTGTCTTTTACTAAGGAATCAGTCAAAGGATTATCTCCTGACATTCTACCTCTTTCGGAAAGCATCTTCTCAACGATTTCTTCTGTGGCTTCTCCCCAAGTAATGTAATCCTTAGCCTTTTGAAGCATACCACGATATTGTTCATTCTCTGGAATAATTACTGCGTGGTTGACCTTGGTCAAGTTCAGATAATCCATAGTCTCTCTAATTGAACGTTCAACGTTAACGTTACTTCTTACTCTTACAACGACCCAACTCATTCTAATTTCCTCCCTTTATGGATGAATAATCTCTCCTTCTGTTCGTTGGAGATTCTAGTTGAGTTCAAGTTACTTAGAGCATTGAAAGTAGCTGCAGCGTAATTGATAGTTGTTCTTGTTTGACCCTTGGTTCTAGATAGTACGTCAGTAATTCCAGCAAGGTCCAATACTTTCTTCCCGGTTTCTCCAATAACTAGCCCTTTACCCTTAGCAGCAGGCATCAATGTCACTCTAGTTGACGCTGAGCGGCCATTGATTTTCATTGGAACCGATGTTCCTGGACCAGTAGATGATTCCCAAGAACCATTACCTCTTTGAATTGAAATAATATTCAATTTAGCGGCTGTTATTGCTTTACGAATAGCCATTGAAACATCCTTGGCTTTTGCCATTCCTAGACCAACATATCCATCTCGATTTCCTACACAAGCCATAACATTGAATCTTGGTCTACGACCACTGTCTGTCATTCTTTGAACCATGTTAACCTTGATGATATCGTCTTCAAGGTTAGGAATCAAAGCATCAACAATTTCGACTTCTCTAATTGGAAGTCTTGAAGCCAATGCCTGTTCGAAAGTTACGATACGTCCTGCCATTACAGCATTACCTAGTCTAGTCTTAGGAGTCCACTTTCTTAGATTCATGATAGGATCGTCTTGATTTCTACGTCTCCTACGTTGGTCTCCTTTCTCTTCTACTTCAACAGGGTTGAAAGCCTGAATAAGACCAGGCGCCATATTTTGATTTTCTTCTTCACTCATCAATAAGCCTCCTCTATACTCTTCTTTGTTGATTCAACTGCTGCACTGATTTTATCATCGATGTGAGCACCGTTAATTCTGTCGTCATCTGGAAGAATGTCCTCTCCGTGAGGGACATTCAATCCTGCGTCAACCATACCCTTCAAAGCGGAAAATACTCTTCCACCTGGAGAACTTCCTGCTAGCCCAATATCAAGAACTGCTTCATTGCATCCAAGAGCAAGTGAAGCCTTACCAAGCGCATATCCTGTAAGATAACATGCTGGAACTGACTTTTGAGAGAATCCCTCAGGCCATCCGTGCTTCTTTGTCAAATCTGAACCAGTAACTGTTGCCATAACTTGGTCTCCGTTAACTGCCCAGTTTACAATTTGGCATGTTATACGAGTGTTTGAGATTCTTACTACTGCACGAGCCTTGTTCCCTCTCAATAGTTTCAATCTTCTGTGATAGTCGGTTAAACCAGCTTTTCTTCTTCTGAAGATTGATCTTCTACGAGTTCCTTGCATCATTCATCGCCTCCTTTGAGTTGAATTCCTTCGATGGCCATCTGTGAACGCATGTGAGCGATAGAACGGTATGAACCACCTTTTGCCTTCAAGTAATACTTACGATATTGTGAAGGTTCGATTGTTTCATCTGCACGAAGTTCCTTTAGAACACGTCGTTGTGACCTAATTGTTCTCATCCATCGGTTCTTACGAGGATTTCTTGCATTAGATGAACCTGCTCTCTTACCTTGACCTTTTCTTCGACCTTTTCTCTTTTGCTCCAAACGGATTCTTGCTCTTGCACGAGAAGTTCCCTTGATTGGCTTAGCTCTAATCCAACCTTCATCAATAAATTCACGAATATCATCGGTTTGAACTGCTGAAGAGATTTGGTCCACATAATCTGGATTGACCCAAACTCTGTTAACTCCACACTTTAGTAGTCTTGCTGCTAAACGCTTTTGATTGGTGATTTGCATCAAACATCCCTCCTTCTGTTTAGGACACGAATTCCTAATTCATCTGCACGAGAATAAATTTGTTCACGCTTTCTTCCACCAACGCTGCGTCCTACTCTTGCAGCCTCTGTTTCAGGGTCAATGACATCTAGGTCGGTTGTATTTTGGACCATTACTTCTTTGAAACCTGATGGGTGAAGACCTCTAGCTGCAGACACTTTACCGTGACCTACACGTACAAGTGAACTTCTGTACTTGTAGTTTCTACGTTGCTTGCTGTCCATACCGTGAGGAGCTCTCCATCCTGAGCGAGACAATCTCTTGTAACGGAACCATTCAGTTCTTCTAAAAGATGGAGTCTTCTTCTTTTGTTCGGAGCGAAGTTCGAGTGCAACTTTCATTTCTTCAGAAAGTACTGGCTTTTGTTTTGCAACGTGGCCTTCCTCTTCTTCTTCGTCCCAATCTTCGTCGTCATCCCAGTTGTCATCTTCTTCAAAATCATCCTCAGATGATTCTTCGACTGCTTCTTCGACCTCTTCCAAATCCTCTTCTTCAGCGGATTGCGAAAGTCTTTCGATCAAGTCTGCTTTCTTACCAGAAACTGGTAAGTCACGTTCCTTTAGTATGACCTTAAGTTCGGCCACAGTCATATCTTCATAATTATCAGACATCTAAATCACTCCTTTCCTACGAGATAAATTCCATCTTGGAACACACGGCGATCTCGATTCTTCACCGTAACGCATCTTTCGATATTTGCTGCTGTTTGACCAACGTTTTCTTTGTTGGTTCCAGAAACAACAACTTCTACCTTGTTGTTTACTTTAACTTCAACACCTTCTAAGATATCTGCATTTCTTGGAACTTTTTCTCCAAAATAGTTGTTTACAACAAATACATTTCCTTTGACTGAAAGAGTCATAGGGAAGTGAGAGTAAACAGCCTTCAAATTATATGTGAAACCATCTGTAACGCCCTTAACCATATTATTTAGGTGAGCATTCCAAGTTCCAGCAAGAGCCTTTATCTTTCTTCGAGGCAAGTCAGTACGTACAATTAATGCACCTCCTTCTTGCAATAAATCCACATTGGAATTAACGAATTGTCTTGACAAGGAACCTTTCGGACCTTGTATAGATACGACGCCATCTTCGCTAAGTGATGCTGTTACACCCTCAGGGATGGTTACGGAATGTTCGATTCTGTCGATTTTTACCATTCTTAATCACCTCAATATACGTAAGCCAGTAGCTTACCACCAATTCTTGCATCCTTAGCATCATAGTGATGCATAACTCCAGAGTTTGTTGTTAGAATCAATAGTCCGAAGTCTTGAGCAGGAAGGTATCTTGTTTCCCATTGCTCATAATCTTGTCTTCGAACACTGTGTCTTGGTTTTACAGTACCACAACGATTGATTGCACCTCTAAGTTGGACAGTGAAAGAACCTCCACGTCCATCTTCGGTCTTTTCGATATTTCCTACATAGCCCGACTTTTGCATAATTTCTAGAACATTACCAAGTAACTTGGATGCTGGTATTAGTTCGACATCGAACTTACCTGCTTGTTCAGCATTGTACATCTTAATCAGAGCATCATTTAATGGATCAATTTGCATTCTTTTCCCTCCTCAACTCATTTTCTTAAACCCGATTTCTGGGGCTACATCTCTAAAGCACTGACGACAAAGACGAAGACCGTGTCTACGAATCATTCCTCTTCGACGTCCACATCTGCGACATCCTATTGTTCGTCCAATTCTTTCACCGTGATCTCTTGCCATATTTACTCCTCCAAAATTGTGATATTGTAATTCTCTTTGAACCATTCACGAGATTCATCTGCTGTAAGTCTATGAGTCATAGCGACTTTACTCTTAGCACGTCGGCGACGGCTAACTCTATGACCTGGTCTTTCAAGGACGACAGTGATATCCATTCCATAAATTCCAATATCAGGGTCGTACTTCTGCCCTGGGAAATCTGTGTAATCTCTAACACCAAAAGAAAGGTTTCCTTCTCTGTCAAAGTTCCACGATGGGATGATGTTTTCTCTGCAAGAAAAAGCATCGGTCAAGAATTGATTGATTTTGTCAGATTGACGAATTGTTGCTTTGCACCCGATAGGAGCGCCAAGTCTAACTTTCAAATCACGGTTTTGAATCTTACCAACGGTTCTTTGTGGCTTTACTCCAGTAACCATTTCTAAAACGCTTTCAGCGTTAACCAGTCTATCTCCACCTTCACCGACACCGATGTTGATACAGACTTTGCTGATTCTCGGCATCATCATTGGATTTGCTGATTCACTCATTCAACCACCTCAGTAGAAGGGAGTTTCTCATCACCAACAGCGAAAACATTGGATACTACAGTACCAAACTCTCCGAATTGAACTTCATTAGGCATACTTGAACGCTTGACGATGTATTCCTTAACATCAGCAAACTCACCAACGTGAGCTCCACCAGTCAAGTAACAGCGAGTTCCTTCAGCGAATCTAATATGCTTCTTAACTTCTTGAGAAGGTAGTGAAAGAACAAGTGAGTCGCCTGTGCTAAATTCTGTAGCATCTTCAACGATCATGTTTCTTCCATCATGAAGATTTAGTTGTGTTTTTCCACCCTTAATTGTTGTTTTACCATTGATACGGCAAACTTTGGTCTGTGCCTCTTTCTTAGAGATTGGACGGTATCGTAGTCTGCCCTTTCTATCAAGGATACAGCGATAATGGTCTTCACCTAGTGTTAGAACATCCATGAAACCAACACCACGACGAACGTCTTTACAGACTCTACCATCGACAGATGCTAGGTTATTGTGAAGAATGTGTCTAACTTCTCTGGTAGAGTTGGCATATCCCAAAATGTCTCTAATTACAACATTAAGAGGCATACACAATTCCAAAGAATGTGCACCAGGTGCTGCACGTGTAACCCAAATCGAGGTCTTACGTGGAAGTGGCCAACTTCTTGGCATTGCTAAGCGCTTCAAGTGATTACTGCTACCCATTATTTTCAACTCCTGTTTCCGGTTAATTGTTGAATTCTCAACTTATCGGTTTCGTCAAGCTTGACTACTACGACATTCGAGGCATGTACCGGTACTGCCTCTTCCTTGTTGTCCGATTTACTGGCTTTAGCGCCTTCAATGAACAATCGACCCTTATTGGAATCGACTCTTAATACTGAACCTGATAGTGGCTCTGCATTTCGCTTGCCACCGTGTCTCTTTCCTCCATTGGATAAATCTCCACGGATTACTCGAACTGTATCTCCGACGCGTACCGTAACATTACGGACACCGTCAAAACGGGAATCAGGCTTGTCTAATTGTAGACGAGCAGACAATCGCTTACGCTTTTCATGCATTGGTGCATTGAAATGCGCTTTTCTTTGCTTTCCTGGTTTCATACTCTTTACCATTTTATCACCTCATACAATTTGCTTTGCATTTGCTGCAATACGTGGCCAGCGTTCTGCTGCTTCACGGGAAACTGGTCCTTTGATATCAGAACCTTGAACATCACCCTTTTCATTGGTGATGACACAAGCATTATCTTCAAACTGAACCCATGTTCCATCGACTCTTCTAAAAGGTCTCTTTTGACGAATAATTACTGCGTTAAACATTTGTCTTCGTGTTTCAGGAGTTCCTTTCTTTACAGAAACCTTAGCAACATCTCCTACACCACCTGCAGGATATCTCCTCATAGTTCCTCCTAATTTTAGGATGTTTAGAACTTGAACGATCTTTGCACCTGTATTATCGGCAACTGTCAAACGAGCAGATGTTGGTAATCCTCTTGTTTGTCGGCCTGGAAGTCCTCTCATCAAGCTTCACCCCCAGTAACTTCGACAACACAGAAGGAAACCGTCTTTGAAAGAGGTCTACATTCCATGACTTTCACTGAATCGCCAATCTCTACATCTCCGATGCAGTTTGGAAGATGTGCAGAAAGTACTCCAGTTCGCTTTTCAAAACGTTCATATTTCTGCATATATCTAACATTGTGTCTTTCAATAGTGATTGTCTTTTGCATTCCTAAACTGGATACCGTTCCTTCAATTACTTGTCCTCTCAAACGAAGTCTTCCGTAAAACGGGCAATTCTCATCTCCATCCCACTCTCCAGTAGGGGGTTTTACATCTATTCCAATGTCTCGCATAAGTATCAGGCCATCCTATATTTTCTGTGGGTTCGGTTTTCTGGACGTTGTCCCACTAACGCCCCATCAATGACGACATCGCTATCGTCAATAGTGAATTTGATACTAGCCTTTCCAAGAATTACTTGATTGCCATTTTCTGACATCATAATTGTTTTCTTAGTTTCGTCAATGACTAGTCCTTGACGTCCTACTAGTGTATTGTCTGCTGAAGAAATAACCTTCAAGTTACCTCCAAGCCAATTTGTGTTGTAAATATTCATTTCATCGCACCTCCACATTAAATCCATTGTTTTTCAAAACACCAGCGGCTTTTTTCTTGTGATCTCCTTGTAATTCGATTGTTCTTCCTTTTACTGTTCCGCCGGCTGCACATTTATTCTTCAGTAGTTTTGCTAGTTGATTAATATCTATTGCTGAGTCCTCGATTCCTTCTACTTTAGTAACTATTTTTCCGTATCTTCTTCTGTCTGTTGAAAGTATTGCGCATTGTTGTTCTTTTGCTATTTCTTGACATATGCAAAGTTCATCAGGTAAACCACAAACATTGCAAATTCCGCTCATAATTACTCTTCTCCTTAGATTCAGTTTTCTCTCATGTGTGTCTTTAGTCGTGCAATGCTTCTTCTTGTTGCCTTGTAAGCACCTATACTTGATGGAGTACCACCAAGTGCTTTCTCAGCTCTTAATTGAAGTAATTCTTCTTGTAATTCTAGAAGTCTAGATTCACGAGCATCCTTGCTCATTGAAGCAATATCTCTGTTTGAAACATAACTCATTCGCTCGCCTCCTCGGAAACTTCTACTTCTGTAGTATCTTGTTCAGAACGAATTCTGAGTTCTTCTTCAGAAAAGACACTGATTTCGTGAGGAAGTTTAATTCCCTTACGCATGATTTGTACTGTGACACCTATTGTTCCTAGTTTCTTGATAGCTACTGAATATCCTTTGTCCATGAATTGAAGTGCTGTTTCACCACAGTACTTAACGTGACCAAGAATGAACTTTTGTGTTCTGTTTCTTGAACCTGTTAGTTTTCCTGCGACTGTTACAATAACTCCTCTTGCTCCAGATTCCATGATGTTAACTGCTGCACTTGCACCAGCTCTTCTGTAGTACCATCCTCTTTCCAAGGCTGATGCAATCTTGTTTGCCATAACTTGAGCATTCAATGTTGGGTCAGCCTTAGGTTCAAGGTCTTCAAAGCCAACGACTGAAAGTCCAGGGTTGTGAAGGTCGAATTCTTCATCAAGTCTCTTTTGAAGATCGTTGATAATCTTACCTTTACGTCCAATAACTCTACCAGGTCTTTCAGCTAGGATCTTAACGCTAGTCCCGCTTGGTGTACGCTTAATTGTCAAGCCACCAAATCCTGAACCCTTGGTATTATCCATCAAAAATTCCTTGACTAGTTGACGTTCGACATTTCTGTCTACAATTGTTCTAAGTATACTTCGTTTTCCACTCATGATATTCACCTCAGAATTCGTCCTCCAACTCGTCATCTACTGTGTTGAAATCTTCTAAGAAAATTTCTAGATTGACTTGGTAGTGATTAGAAGGTGTTGCACGTCCACGAGCACGAGGAATCCAACCCTTTCTTATTTGTCCACGATGAGCTGCTATGTGAGTTATTTCCATCTCTTCAGCATCGATATCTTCGTATTGATGGCGAGCATTATCCATTGCACTTTCGATCAACTTGATTATTTCTCTAGAAGCTTTTACAGGATATCTTCCTGGTCCAACTCCACCTTTTCTGTGACCTACCATAGAAGGTCCAGAACGCTTTCTCTTCTTGTTTCCACTTCCTAAGCGGAATGGGACTGCTGGAGCCTTTTTCCTAATATCTGCACGGTCTGAATCAATCTTCAAAACTTCATTCAGATATGAAACTGCTTTACCTGCAGTCATGTTCTTCACAGTTCTGCAAATCTCAAAGCAGTGCTTGACGTGCATATCGACATTGACTGAACGGGCAGTTGCGATACGGCTTCCTTGCAATAGTTGCGTGAAACCTTTTTGAGGTAGTTGACGACGTTTTGTTCGTCTATCCATTTGACTTTGTTTTACCATTTCATTCA
>MDTB01049200.1_pt1 | contig 11602 bp, 11 predicted proteins | sample 811161 | NCBI WGS metagenome assembly MDTB01 (sample SAMN05326650, study PRJNA326480) | marine metagenome | isolation source: seawater | place: Mediterranean Sea | collected 2009
GATGAGCAGTTGGATCGTGCCGCTGTACCCTTCGGTTGATCGAAATGGGATCACGGCCCCGATCTGACCGGTTGTGTCTACGATTGGAGTTATGAGCAATGGTCTGACCAAGGACGTGGGTGCATCGCTTGGTAATTCTTTACTGATCGGAGTTTGAATGGTTCCATCGGATAGTAGGGGTTCAGCAAGCGCGTAGAGCTCCGCGATCCGGGCCTCTTCTTTGGATTCGAGGATCAAAGGTTTGGTGATGACATAAATCACCCCAACGAAGAGACTCGCTATGAGACCAAAGGACGCAAGACGCAACGTCATGACTGACCTCCCGAGCCCTTCACACTGGTTTCCCGACCCATGATGCGAGGCCTGGTATGGTGGTCGATCATTGGTGCCGCGAAATTCATTAATAAGACCGCAAACGCTATCGCATCAGGATATTGTCCATAGGTTCTAATCAGATAAGTAAGTACCCCAACTCCGATAGCAAACCACAGGCGTCCTTTGGGGCTCGTCGCGCCCGATACAGGGTCGGTCAGGATAAAGAAGGCAGCGAAGATTCCAGCGCCCGCAATTAGATGAACCCAAACCGGTGTCGCTGTGTCTGGATCAAAACTGAAAAATGCACTGATTACAGCAAGAGTTGCCAAGAGTCCCGCAGGCGTGTGCCAGGTAATCACTCGCTGATAGATCAGCCAAAGGCCTCCTGCGAGGTAGGCCAAGGCGACCCATTCATAACCATAAATGAATCCAAGATGTGCCTGACTGAACAGTGGATTGCGGGCTGCTTCAGTCGCCGTTAACGCCCGAAATTCGGTTTTATATAGATCGAGCGTGGTTGCACCGGTAACTGCATCGCTTGCTTGGCCAAGGAAGGCCGACCAGGCGGCGGCAAGATCCGGAGTCGCCAGTGGGTTGATCCACAGAGTGGTCATCGCAACAGGGGCCGATATTAACATCAGAGCATAGCCGAGCATTGCAGGATTGACCGGGTTCTGACCGAGGCCTCCGTAGAGATGCTTGCCAAGAACGATAGATGACATGCTTGCACCAACCACTAACCACCAAGGTGCCGCTTGTGGAAGTGCGAGCGCAATGAGGACACCGGTGAGGACGGCGGACATATCACGCAGTCGAGGCTGTATCTGACGCTGTCGCATGCCGAGGCATAGCGCTTCTGAGGCAACCGCCGAGAGAATCCCTGTCGCTAGATTAAATAGAACACCGAGCCCAAAAAATACAGTCATAGCGATGATGCCCGGAAGCAATGCGACCAGGACTGTACGCATCACGAGTGTTGTATCTCTGGGTGGATAGTCTGGTCTCCTGATCATGCGCTTGCTTCCCGCGCCTTACGTGCCTTTTGCAGTGCATCCGCTGTTTTGGCTTTACGAGCCGCACGCTTTGCATCTTGCTCTCGAGCGATACGCTCAAGTCGTGCATTACGCGCTTCAAAACGTTCACGGCCTTCTGCTGCTAGGCGTTGCTGGTCTGCTTTATGTCGCGCCTCAAATCGTCCAAGGCGAAACCATTCGGCGAGCGGGATTTTGCTTGGACAGACGGCGTTACAGGCTGCACATTCGATGCAGTCCATCAGGCCTTCATGGATTGCCCGGCCGAGCGAGCCACCTTTCAGCGCAAAAACCATTTGTTGTGGTTGTAGTCGGACAGGGCATGCCGACGCACAAGCGCCGCAGCGAATGCATGGCGCCTCATGCGAGATCTCGACCTCTCTCGCGAGCAGACAGTTGGTAGTTTTGGTGATCCCTGCTGTGAGCTCGGTTACTGGATATCCCATCATCGGTCCACCGACGATGACCGAATTCAGCGATGCTGGATTAGTCTCAGTTGCCTCGATTAAATGGCGGATCGGAGTCCCAATGGGTGCGATTACATTCTTTGGAGCCATCAGCGCCTCGCCAGTCAATGTAACGATCCGGTCTGTAACCGGTTTACCGTCAATTGCTCGTGATAACTCTGCCAACGTGCCCGGGTTGTGAACAATCACTCCGACCTCAACAGATCGTGATCCTGTAGGGACCTCAATACCAAGCGTTAGCCAAACCAATTGGCGAGCTGATCCTGATGGGTATTTTGTGTCGAGTAACACGATATCGAAGAAGCAGTCTGAGCGGGATTCTTTTAAAGCGCCTTCAATCGCTTCGAGTGCCTCGGTTTTATTGTCTTCGATTCCAATGACGATCGTTTTGATATCGAGGGTTCGCGCCAGCATGCACGCGCCGCGAATCATCGAATGTGTATCGATGCGCATCAGCGTATCATCGGCTGTCAAATAGGGTTCACACTCGGCGGCATTGATAATCAGCGTTTGTGTTCCATCAGACCATTTTCTAACGCTTGGGAATCCTGCACCACCAAGACCGAGAATTCCTGCCTCGATCGCTCTGTCTTTAAGTGTGTCGGCATCGAATGGCCAGACAAGTGGTTCGAGATAACACTGGTCCTTCAATCCATCCAGCTCAATGATGATTGATTGGCTCTTGTCTGTTGACGGGTGAGTGATCGCATGGTCAGTGATATCAATCACTGTGCCTGCGCGAGATGCAACATGGATGATGCCGTTTCGGCATTTGATAATGGGAGTTCCCTGAGAAACGGTGTCGCCGATTGTGACGAGTGCTTCACCGGGTCCGCCCCCGGAACAGTGAATTGGAAACACAAGCCGCTTCGGATCGTCGATAAAGAGACAAGGATCTGCAGTTGAGAGTTCCTTATGACTCTCGGGGTGAATTCCTCCCTCTAATCGGCGTTCGCATCGGCGGATTTGATACTCAGCCATGTTGCATGCCTATCTGCCCAGAGCGGTCAGAAGAGATGATATCGGGTCGCTGTGGTATCCAGTAATCAGGTGCTTTGGGCCGGGGAACCATATCGATGCAATCGACGGGACAAGGATCAACACACAAATCACATCCTGTACAGTCATCAAAAATCACTGTGTGCATCAATTTCGCTGCGCCAACAATTGCATCGACTGGGCAGGCCCGGATGCATTTCGTGCAACCAATACATTCTTCCTCGATGATGACCGCAACCAGATCTTGTTCAGCGGCAGTTTCATCTGCATCTAGTGGGCGTGAGTCGAGACCGAGGAGGGTTGCTAAACGATCAACCGTCTCTTGGCCACCGGGAGGGCATCGGTTAATCAATTCGCCGTTGGCGATTGCTTCAGCATAGGGCTTACAGCCTGGATGACCGCACTGGCCGCATTGGGTTTGAGGTAGCAATGCATCGATCGAATCGACCAACGGGCTACCCTCGACTTTGAACGCTTTTGATGCGTATTGCAGCAAAGCGCCGCCAACTAGGCCAATCACTGAGAGTCCTAACACACCGGCGCCGACTGTTAGAAAAGCCTCTGTCATAGCCGGATCATTCCAGTAAAGCCCATGAATGCGAGCGCCATAAATCCTGCCGTGATGAGTGCGATCGACGCTCCTTGAAAGGGTGCTGGGATGTCAGCGAGTTGCAACCTTTCGCGAATACCTGCGAAAAGGATGAGAACCAGTGAGAATCCAAGTGCCGCACCCATTCCATAAAAGGCTGATTCGGCAAGTGTCTGCGCATGGTTCGTATTAAGCAGAGCGACACCTAGAACGGCACAGTTCGTTGTGATGAGCGGAAGGTAGATTCCGAGCACGCTGTGAAGTAGTGGTGAGGTCTTTTTGATGGCCAGCTCTGTGAACTGAACGGCTACAGCGATCGCGACGATAAAGGCAAGCGTTCTTAGCCACATGACGTCGAGCGGGATCAGCAACAAACTTTGTAATAGGTAAGCTACAACCGAAGAGAGAGTCAGAACAAAGGTCGTCGCGCAAGACATACCGAGTGCACTGTCGATGCGCGATGAGACCCCCATGAATGGACATAAGCCTAGGAACTGGACTAGCACGAAGTTGTTAACCAGTGCTGCTGAAGTAATGATCAGCAACAAATCGGTCAAGTGGCTTCTCCTGAGACAGCCGATGTCATGGCTACACCTGTTACGTGGGGTTTGTGAACGGGGCATTTATCCTTAACCTCGAGCAAGCGCTGGCGTTGCTTGCTTGTGAGATTCCCGGTGAGATTGATAAGACTCTTAAGATGATAACGCTCTTCTGATGGGGTGTGCGTGACTCCAGTATTCACTGTATCGAGTGGCAACTTTGTCATGTCTGTGTGCATTTGAAGAGTCATTTTGATGCCGGAACCCAGGGCAGAGGTAAGTGGATCGAGGAGCGCTGGCTCTAGCTGTTCTTCGCCTATCAACTCAGGTTCATCCATTAAAAACGAATTACCTTTTTTTTCGACAGAGTTGTAAAACTTTGAAGACCCAGCTTCTCGAACAATTGTGTCGGTCACGTGTTCCATGAGTTCCTCTTTAACGAATCCGCTGACCCGCTTGGGCCCCTTGATCTGGTTCTAAGAGGTAAATCTCTGATCCACCGGGGCCTGCCGCGAGCACCATTCCCTCTGATACCCCAAACTTCATTTTTCGAGGTGCCAAGTTGGCAATCATGACTGTCTGACGTCCAACAAGGTCTTCTGCTTGATAAGCCGCTTTAATCCCACTGAATACCTGGCGCGTTTCTCCGCCAAGATCGAGCGTGAGTTGAAGGAGTTTGTCAGCACCTTTGACCGCCTCGGCAGCAACAATGGTCGCGATGCGTAAATCCACCTTGGAGAAGTCGTCTAATGTACACTCCGGAGCGACTGGTTCGATATCACACGCGACCTTAGTTTTCGCTGGTTCTTTGATCTCTGTCACATCAGGTCGAATCATGGCTTTAACATCTTTCAGTTCGATGCGTGTCAAGAGCGGCGTGAAGGTCTCAATTTGATGATCGAGTAGCGTGTCATGAAGAGTGTCGTAACCTTGTGAATCGACGTTTAAGAATGCTTCTACCTTTGCGGCAAGCGTTGGCATCACAGGTTGTAAGTAGAGTGTTAGCAAACGGAAAGCGTTAATCGCTGTCGTACAGATCGGCTGAACTTGGTCGAGTGTGTCATCATTCTTTGCTAGCTGCCACGGGGCGACGTCTGCAATCCAGGCATTCACATCGTCGGCTAGCGCCATAATTTCACGTGTCGCTTTGGAGAACTCACGTTTTTCAAATGCGTCACGAATCTCCGGACCCTTGGCTCGAATCGCGTCGATGAGTTCAGGGTTGGAGAGTTCCGACGCCAGTTGCCCATCAAATTTCTTACCAATGAACCCAGCGGTTCTGCTTGCAATGTTAACGAGCTTCCCTACGAGATCTGAATTGACCTTCTGCACGAAGTCTTCAAGAGAGAGATCGATATCCTCAACGCGAGCCGACAGCTTCGTCGCGAAGTAGTAACGCAGGTATTCGGGGTCTAAGTGATCAAGGTAGGTGCGCGCCTTGATAAATGTTCCGCGAGACTTTGACATCTTGCGTCCATCAACTGTGACAAAACCATGCACATTAACGCCAGTCGGTGTGCGGAAATTTGCTTGATTGAGCATGGCTGGCCAGAACAGACAGTGGAAGTTCACGATGTCCTTGCCGATGAAGTGATACACCTCGGCGTCACTCTCGGGCCCCCAAACAGAATCAAAATCAAAGTCGTTTGTATCACACCACTCCTTGAAGGCGCCCATGTAGCCGATCGGCGCATCGAGCCAGACATAGAAATAGATACCGGGGTGATCCGGGACCTCAAATCCGAAGTATGGCGCGTCACGAGAAATATCCCAGCTCTTGAGGCCTCCCTCTATCCATTCGGCCAGTTTATTCGCAACCTCAGGTTGCAGTCGTCCGGATCGAGTCCAGTCTTTCAGGAACTCGGTATGCCTCCCAAGCTCGAAGAACAGGTGCTCCGAATCCTTAAGAACAGGTGTCGCGCCAGATAATGTGGATTTTGGATTCTTAAGCTCGGATGCTTGATAGGTCGCGCCGCACGCTTCGCAGTTATCGCCGTACTGATCGTCGACACCACACTTAGGGCAGGTTCCTTTGACGTAGCGGTCGGCGAGAAATAATTCCTTCTCGGGATCAAAGAGCTGAGAGATTGTCCTTACGGCGATACCGCCCGCGTCTCGCACTCGAGAGTAAATCAGTTCCGAATAGCGACGGTTAGCTTCGCTGTGTGTCGACGAATAATGGTCAAAATCGATATGAAACCCATTGAAGTCAGCTTCATGCTCCGCCCTGACGTCCGCAATCAATTCTTCTGGCGTTATCCCAAGCGTTTCCGCGCGGAGCATGATCGCGGTACCGTGAGCATCGTCCGCGCAAACATAGACACATTGATGGCCAGACTGCTTCTGATAGCGAACCCAGATATCGGTTTGAATATACTCAAGCATGTGGCCTAGGTGAATTGAACCGTTGGCATAGGGCAGCGCGCTCGTGACTAAAATGGTGCGTCTGTCTGTCGGCACAGAATTAATTCCTTGTCGTGATGCCAGTGGAGCCCCAGTATACCGGTACTAGCCGGGTTTTGGCCGACTCTCGATGAAAACGGAGATGATTTTGTCGACTTCTATCCATGATCACGTGATTGAGATTCTTTCCGGGCATGACGATCCCTATTGTGAGGCCAATCTTGGCCGCAGTGGCGTCTTAACGCGGTGCGAGCTGAGAGATAACGAGCTTGATATCGAGCTGACATTTAATTATCCGCTTGTTGGGATGACTCGTTCCCTCGTCACGCAGTTAAAACCAAAGCTTGAGGAGCTCAAACAAGTTAAAGAGGTCTTTATTCGTGTGCGTCACGAAGTCCCAGTGACGCCAGCGCGGGAGGGCACCGAGTCGATCTCGGGTGTTCGTCAGGTCATCTGTGTGGCCTCAGGCAAAGGCGGCGTTGGAAAATCGACGACCGCCGTAAACCTAGCTCTCGCCTTGCAATTGGAGGGCGCTCGGGTTGGTCTTTTGGACGCAGATATTTACGGACCATCTCAGGGCCTAATGCTCGGAGTACAGGGTCAACGCCCAGAGACGCCGGACGGTAAGTCATTTAACCCTGTTATCGCTCACGGCATTCCAGTGATGTCGATGGCATTTCTTTTGACAGAGCGCTCGCCAACAATCTGGCGTGGACCGATGGTCAGTGGTGCCTTTACCCAAATGCTTCGCCAGACCAACTGGGGTAACCTCGACTACCTTGTGATCGATCTGCCACCGGGGACGGGTGACATTCAACTTACCCTGAGTCAGCAAGTGCCTGTTAATGGAGCTGTCGTTGTGACCACGCCGCAAGACGTCGCTTTGATTGACGCACGCCGAGGTATTGAGATGTTTAGGCGAGTGGATGTCCCTGTTCTCGGGGTCATTGAGAACATGTCACTACACCGTTGTTCGCAGTGCGGCCACACGGAAAATATATTTGGTGAGGGCGGTGGCGATAAAATTGCGGCAGACTATGACACCGAATTGCTTGGTGCTTTACCTCTCGATTTGAGCATCCGGCAGCAGACAGACGTTGGAAAGCCGACCGTGATAAGTGATCCAGATGGCATAATAGCGCAGTCCTATCGTGACATTGCCAGACGCACTGGCGCGCGACTTGCACTTTTTGCTAAGCGCGACGGGGCAGTCAGTTTAATTACTAAAACCCAAGGGATCGAAGAGTAACCCATGACCATTAAATCCGACCGCTGGATTCAGCAAATGGCTGAAGCCCGAGACATGATTTCACCATTCGAAGCTAGCCAAATACGCGATCGTGGCGGACAGAGGCTAATCTCCTACGGCACATCGAGCTACGGCTACGACGTTCGCTGCGCTGACGAATTCAAGGTATTTACCAACATCCACTCGGCGGTGGTCGATCCCAAGAATTTTGATGAGAAGAGCTTCGTTGATATCAAATCAGACGTCTGCGTTGTCCCACCTAATTCGTTCGCCCTTGCTCGGACAGTTGAATACTTTAAGATCCCCGAAGACGTGCTGACGATCTGCCTGGGTAAGTCTACCTACGCACGTTGTGGGATCATCGTAAACGTCACTCCACTTGAACCCGAGTGGGAGGGTCACGTCACACTTGAGTTTTCGAATACGACCAACCTTCCTGCGAAAATTTACGCAAACGAAGGCGTTGCGCAAATGCTATTTTTCCAATCCGATGAGCGTTGCCTGACCACATATCGCGATCGGGGAGGCAAATACCAAGGACAAACTGGGGTCACACTTCCCAAAGCCTAAGGATAGGAATGAATACAGAAGAACGTTATCTGCTCCGGATCACGTGTCCAGGACGGACGGGGTTGGTTGCCGCGATTACCGGTTTTTTGGCCGACCATGAATGTTTCATTACCGAGCTCTCGCAGTTTGACGACATTCAGACCGGTCGATTTTTTTGTCGTGCTGAATTTTTTAAGCCTGAGTCTGGTTTAACACCGGATGCACTCCCTGTTCTATTTTCAGAGATTGGTTCGCGTTTTGAGATGGAGTGGAAGTTTATCTGTCGATCAATTCCTCATCGAACACTGATTTTGGTATCGAAGTTTGACCATTGTTTGAATGACCTGCTTTACCGAAAGCAGACCGGTGAGTTGAATATCGAGGTCACGACAGTCGCGTCAAACCATCCAGATCTCGAGCCATTGGCGAAGTTCCATGGGGCGCCCTATGAAGTCCTCCCTACGGGGAAGTCGAAGCTTGCGACCAAGGCAGCGCAAGAAGATCGCATCCGCCAGCTGATTGATGAGCAGAACGTTGATCTAGTCATTCTCGCACGCTACATGCAGGTCTTATCTGATGAGTTGTGTCAGGATCTGGCTGGGTGCTGTATCAATATCCATCACTCTTTTCTGCCAAGTTTTAAAGGCGCACGTCCATACCATCAAGCTTTTGAGCGAGGCGTAAAAGCGATCGGTGCGACGGCGCACTACGTGACGACCGACTTAGATGAGGGGCCGATCATTGATCAGGAGGTCGCCCGCGTTGACCATACGTTTGGACCGGAGCAGCTGTTAGCGACAGGCCGAAATATGGAAAACTATGCACTCGCTCGAGCTGTGAAGGCGCACAGTGAGCATCGCATTTTCCTAAACGGACATAAGACGGTGGTATTGAAATGACGGTAACTCGAATCGATGGGAAAGCGTTGGCAGAACAATTACGTGAAGACGTCGCTGAAGGTGTGAAAGCGTTAAAAGCAGCGCACGGAATCACCCCAGGATTAGCCGTGGTATTAGTGGGTGAGGATCCAGCAAGCCAGGTATATGTTCGGAATAAAGTGAAGCAGACAGAAGCCTGCGGGATGAGATCGTTCCACCATGTAATGGAGGTCACGACTTCTCGAGACGCACTGATCTCGTTAATTGAAATATTAAATAATGATCCGGAGGTACACGGTATTTTGGTCCAGTTACCACTGCCAGACCACCTCGACTCTCAGGACGTGATTGAGGCGATTGACCCGACGAAGGATGTTGATGGGTTCCATACCAGCAATGTCGGCGAGTTGTGGACAGGTGGTAGGCCTTTTGTTCCTTGTACTCCTCTTGGTTGTCTCAAGCTTTTGAAGTCAGTAGACCCAGATATCGCGGGGAAGAACGCGGTCGTAATAGGTCGCTCAAATATCGTCGGTCGTCCGATGGCTGCGCTTTTGTTGAATGAATCGGCGACAGTGACCATTGCACATTCGAAAACAAGGGACCTCCCGGCGCTCTGTAGTCAGGCAGATATTTTGGTTGTAGCAGTTGGCTACCCTAATTTGGTTAAGGCGGACTGGATCAAGCCAGGCGCAATTGTGTTGGATGTTGGTATCAACCGAACTGAGACGGAGGATGGGAATACTCGGCTCGTCGGTGACGTCGATTTTGATGATGCGTCGCGAGTAGCGGGAGCCATCACCCCTGTCCCTGGTGGGCCAGGCCCAATGACTATTGCGTGTCTTTTAGCCAATACGCTTGAGGCGGCCAGGCGCACAGTTCCCTAGGCCAGCCGAGTTCCCCGTAAACTCGCGTCCCGTAAAGAGTTAGTGTGACAGACCCTGTAGCGCTCTAGCTTTTTGGTATGCGTGATAGACGACACTACTGGCTATGAATGCGACTGCCCAGTATGCAGAGCTTGAGAACGTGGCCGGTGCATATTCGAGTTCACGGCTCAAAAATTCACTGAGGGTTGGCTCAAAGTTCCCGGACCAAAGATAAAAACTACCGCTGGAGATAAGTTCACAGAAAGCGGTCCCGAGCATCGCGAATCCAAAGAATACCGCGAAGCCCGCAACCTCACCTGTCAAATAAAATTTTGATAGTCGACCAGCAACCCACATCGAGAAGTATGCCGGGATGAGCATACCGTAGGCAAATGATAGACACGTACCAGGCACGCCGCCAAAAGTAAACGCATAGGCATCAATAAGGACAGCGAGAGACATGAACCAGGCTAATGTCCATAGAGGGAGCAGAGCCCCGGCAATCATGAAGGTCATCCAGGAAGCTTCGGGCAAGGCGTCGAATCCAGAGAAGTGACTACCTCTGGTCAGGCCCATTACCAGCGTGAGCGTTAGTATTAGACAGATGCTTTGACGAGTACGATTCATAAGGATCAGAGGCTAGCAGAAATTTCAATGACTAGCGACCGGGGCGCCGCGGGTGTCCTGAATAAGTTTGCACCTGACCTGAGATGGTAAGAGTCATATTCTTTACCAAATAAGTTCCCGATCGTTACCCTAGAAGAAAAAAATTTCCCTGCGTGATTCACATTTAAATTAGTAACAGAGTACGCGTTTTGCCTGCCGTACGCATTGGACCAATCATTAATCGAGTACTGAGCTGACTGGTAACGACTCAGCATACCGACCGACCATTGATCGGAAAAAGTTTTTACGAGTTCAAGAGCGCCGAGATACCTTGATGTCGAGGGAACATGGGACCCGTCGTAGGCATCATCGTCGAATTTGGCGTATATGTACGAGCCACTAATTGACGCTTTGATAGAGCTCGTTACACTCGCATCCGTGCTAAAAGATCCTCCGTATCTCTTAGTTTCATCCACGGTTGTGTTAATAAAACTAGCCGGGTCGTAGTAGATCTCATCACTACTTTTTAAGTAGTAAATCGTTGCTTGGGTCGCGCCCGACTTCCAGCCTAATTCAACAGTATTACCTTTCTGGGGAGCGATTGGAGTATCCGTCGCTGAGAAAGCTGGAGCTGGGTACGTGACCTGTTCATCAAGCGTGGCTATCCGAAAATTCTGGTCTAGACGAAGGGAAAAAATTTGGTCGTCCGCTAATTTTTCGAGACCTAGTTCGACTGCCATTACATCGTTGTTTACCTTCGCTCCGTTTAGAAGTTTGTTCGTGTTGTGCGTCATTCGCGCACCCAGAATGGCGTCTAGTTGCTCGGCCATGGTAATTTTTGCTCGACCAAAAAACGAGCCGATCTCTTGTGTCCTGACGTTTGAGTTTCCGGTGAGGTATTGGCTTTGGGAGAGATCTATCCCAAAGACATAGTCAGTGGGCTTCGAGTTGAGGGAGGTTTGCCCCAGAACCTTCGGCGATAATGAGTTGACTCGAAGAATCTGATCGATGCTTGTACCGCTCAGGTAGCGCCCCTCTTGACGCGAGAGCCGTCTCCCGGCGTCGATTTGAAATATACCTCCAGTGTCTAGGGTGTTCTCAAGCTTCGTCCAGA
>MDTB01127691.1_pt1 | contig 11602 bp, 11 predicted proteins | sample 811161 | NCBI WGS metagenome assembly MDTB01 (sample SAMN05326650, study PRJNA326480) | marine metagenome | isolation source: seawater | place: Mediterranean Sea | collected 2009
TAATTTATGAATATTTATCAATAATATACAATTATTTTAAAGGTAATATTTCTTGAAAACTTTATTTATCTCTAACTCGTTTTGGAATTTATATAATTTTAGACAAAATTTGATAAATAAGTTTTCACAATATGATGAAATTCATGTCTTAAGTAATAATGATAATTTCAAAAAAAAGTTCAAAAAAAAAAATATCAAAACGTTTAAAACATTTATAAAAAAAAATAATTTATCTTTAATAAATGATTTAAAATATCTTAATTTTTTAATTAAACACGTAAAAAAATATAAAATAAAGTGTATTGTTTCATTTACTATTAAGCCAAATTTTATTTCCTTAATTATTTCTAAAATATTTTCAATTCCAGTAATTTTAACAATCTCAGGTCTTGGAACATTATTTTTGAGATATAAAATATTATTTTATTTTTACCTGTTTTTGTTAAATTTTTTTATAAATAAAAGGGTAGTAATTTTTTTTCATAATAAACATGATCTATTAATATTTAAAAAAAAAAAATTATTGAATAAATCCTTATTTTATAAAGTAGTGTCAGGATCAGGTATTGATTTTAAAAAATTCAAATATTCTAAAAAGAATTTTAAAAAAAATACTTTTATCTTTATTGGAAGATTAATAAAAGATAAAGGAGTTGAAGAACTATTTGATGTAATACCTGGAATTAAAAAAAAATATCCAAGTGTGACTTTTAAAATAATTGGTCAAATTGATAAAAATAATCCCAGATCTGTTGAAAATTCTAAATTAACTTCATTAGTGAATAATAAATACATTGAATATAGAGGATTTATGCATGATTTATCTGAAGAATATAAAAGAGCAACTTGTTTAATCCTACCTTCATATAGAGAAGGTTTATCCAAAACTTTAATGGAGGGTTTAACCACAGGTCTTCCTGTAATCACAACCAATGTACCTGGATGTGGAGACTTAATAAAAAAATCAAAAGCAGGAATCTTAGTAAAACCTAAAGATAACAACTCTTTAAAATTGCAGATTATAAAGTATATAAATTTTTCTATTTCAAAAAAAAAGGTAATGAGTATTAATGCTCATAAGTATGCAAAAAAGAATTTTAATGAGAAAATAGTTATTCAAGAATATTTATATGCAATCAAAAAAATTCAAAATTAGCGTCATAGGTTTAGGTTATGTTGGTCTTCCATTGGCTTCATCATTATCGAAACACTTTTACGTTTTTGGTTTTGATACTTCAAAAAAAAAAATTAAATACTTATTAGATGGTAATGATCCTACCAACCAACTAAAATTTAAAGAGTTTCATAGAAAAAATTTAAAATTTTCAACTAACCCTAAATTTATAAAAAATTCTAAAATTATTATAGTAACAGTCCCTACACCAGTAGATAAAAAAAATAATCCTGACATATCATTAATAAAGAATGCATGTAAAACAATTGGCCTAAACTTATCGAAAGGCTCCACCATAGTTTTTGAATCTACTGTATATCCTGGTCTGACTGAAGATGTATGCATAAAGGAATTAGAAAAGTATTCAAAATTAAAGTGGAAAAAAGATTTTAATGTAGGTTATTCTCCTGAGAGAATTAATCCTGGTGATAAAATACATAATCTTGAAAACATCACAAAAATCATAGCAGCAGATAACAATAAAACTTTAAAATTATTAAAACAAATTTATTCTAAAGTTGTTAAAAATTTATTTTTAGCACCTACTATTAAGGTAGCGGAAGCAGCAAAAATTATAGAGAATACTCAAAGAGATATAAATATTGCTTTTATGAATGAGTTATCAATAATTTTTTCTAAATTAAATATTAATATATACGATGTACTAAAGGCAGCTGGAACAAAATGGAACTTTCTTAAATTTGAGCCAGGCTTAGTTGGAGGGCACTGCATAGGTGTAGATCCATATTATTTAACTTACAAAGCAAAAAAAACAGGCTATTCACCAAAGATTATTTTGTCTGGAAGAAAGTTGAATGACAATATGACTAAGTATTTATATTTAAAATATATTGAATTATTAAAAAATAATATCAAAATTAAAAAAAAAATTAATATATTACTTATGGGTATTACTTTTAAAGAAAATTGTAACGATTTTCGAAACAGCAAAGCTGTTGAATTTTATAATTTTTTATCTACTCATAAAAATTTTAATGTCGAGGTTTATGATCCAAATGTAGATAAAGAGGAAATAAACAAATTATTTAAAATTAAAATTTTAGACAAACCAACACAAAAAAAATATGACTCAATTATTTTACTAGTAAAACACAAACAGTTTATCAATCTCTCATATAAAAACCTAAAAGAATATTGTAAGGAAGTTTTTTTTGTATTTGATATAAAAAATATATTTTTTAAAAAATTTAAAAAACAAAATATTTTTACAATATGAAAAAAAAAAACATAATTTTTGTTGCAGAAATAGGCATGAATTCTGATGGAATTTTTGCGAATAATGAAAAACTTATTAAAGCAGCAAAATTTGCAGGAGCAGATATAGCTAAATTTCAACTCGGCTGGCGTGATGATCAAAGTGACATAAATTACCTAGATCACAAACGTGTTAAAATGCTTTTTGAATGGGGAAAAAAATATAAAATTGAAATCATGTTTTCAATAATCAAACCTTATGCATTTGAAATAATAAAAAAATTTAAAATAAAAAGATATAAAATTGCCTCAAGAACAGTAATTGAATATCCAAACCTAGTAAAAAAAATCCTAAAAGAAAAAAAAGAAACATTTATCTCATTAGGTTGGTGGAAAAAAAACTATTTTCCATTTAAGAATTCCAATGCAAAATATCTTTTTTGTGTATCTAATTATCCAACTATTCATAGCGACCTTATAAAAATGCCCAAAAAATTTAATAATTATTTTGGTTATAGCGATCATGTTATAGGTCTAGAAGCTTGTTTTATGGCAATAAGTAGAGGAGCAAATTTAGTTGAAAAAACATTTTACTCTCAATAAAGATTCAAAAGTAATAAGGGACCATGCTTTAAGTGCAACACCAGATGAATTCAAAATTCTTGTTGATCAAGGTCGCAAAATTTATGAATTAAATAATGAAATCAGCTAAAAAATCTAGCAAATCACTATCGTTTTTTTTACCAAGATACCACACCAATTTAGTTGGATTAACTAATTATCTTATTGATTTAAATATTAAGACCAAATTTTTTTCTTTGAAAAAATCCCAAGTAGAAAATTATACCTACTCTACTCCTGAGTTAATTCCAAAAATTAGTTTCCATTTTTTTTTTAAAATTACACTTTTAGATTATTTTAAAATTATAAAAATTTTAAAAAAAAAAAAATATGATCTTATTATAATAAGGTTATACAACTTTCAATTTGATATTTGTCTCCCTATTTTTATAAAATTATTTACTAATATAAAATTTTTATTTTATAGTCAGACTGATTTAAGTTATTATCTAAATTTAAATTTATACAAAAAAGTAAAGTATTTTATATATCTTAATTTTTTTAAGTCTAAAATATTAACACCTGTATTTAATATAAAAAAATATAAATATAATAAATATTTTTTACCTTTCCCTTTTCTATTAAAAATGAAAAATCAAAAAATACAAAAAACTGATTATATTAAAATATTAACAATTGGAAAATTCCAAGAAAGAAAAAATTTTTTTCTTCTATTAAAAGCATTGGAAAAAGTAAATTTCAGATTTAAACTAATTATTATTGGCGAAAAAACTAGTCTTAATCAAGAATATTTTTATAGAAGAATAAAAAAATATATAAATAGTAAAAAACTAAATGATAAAGTCGAAATAAAGGCGAATATTGATCATAAAAAGATTAACAAATACTATAATTGGTGTGATTTTTTTATATTACCTTCTACAAATGAGCCTGCATCTATTTCAATATTAGAGGCATTAAGTTTTAAAAAACCTGTAATATGTAGCTCGAATAATGGTTCTAAATGTTATATTCGAGAAAATCTTAATGGATATGTATTTAAAGATAATAATAGTATTTCATTAAAAAGCAAAATTGTTAAAATGAAAAAGAATTTTAAGAATATCCAATCAATTTTAGGAAAAGATAAAAGTTATTACTTGAATGAAAACGTGTTAAAAAAAATTTATGATTTAAATGATAAATTTAAAAATGTTTATTAATTTCTTTACAAGTGAAGTTTTAATAATATCATTAATTTTGGTACTCAATTTATTTTGCTACTTATATTTAAAAAAAATATCCAAATTATTAAATTTGTTTGATTATCCAGATGAAGTGAGAAAGCTTCATAAGTTTAAAACACCTTTGCTTGGTGGTATATTTATTTATTCATCAATTTTACTGTATATCCTAATTATTCCAAATATAACAAAGCTCGGATACAGTTATTTTTATTTATATTCTTTTAAATCTATTTTTTTTTTTAATATTTTCTTTCTCTTCAATTTTTATTTTAGGTTATCTAGATGATAAATTTACTATTTCGCCAGACAAAAAATTAGTAATACTTTTCCTAATTTGCTACATTTACGTTATTAGTGATAACACAGTCAGGATTGAGCAAATTAGACTTGACTTTATAAATCTAGATATCGAAATTAACAAATTCTCACCAATTTTTACAAGCATTTTTATTGTTACATTTATAATTTTTTCAAATATGTTTGATGGAATCGATGGCCAATCATCTTTCTTTTTTATTTTTACAATATTTATTTTAATTTTTAATAATTTGGTAATATTAAATTTTCTTATTTTTTTAATTATATTGTTAGGGATTTTTTTTTACTTTAACATAAAATCAAGAATTTTCTTGGGTGATAACGGTATATTTGTAATAGGCTTTATAATATCTGTTTTATATCTCAAAACATATAATGTTTATGGTACATTAAGTTTTGATAAGTTAATTTTAATCTCTTTTTTCCCCTTGATAGATATGATTAGAGTATCTTTGATGAGAATTTTTAAAGGCCAAAATCCAATGAGACCAGACACAACTCATCTGCATCATATAATTAAGCATAAAAAAGCAAAACTTATATTTATAAGTTTACTCACAATCTATCCATTAACTATATATTCTTTTTTGAATAATTTTATTTTATCAATAGTCTCATCATTATTATTATACTTTGTTATAATATTTAAAAGGGGTTAATTTCTATAAATTAAATAAAAAAAGTTTAATAGATTATTCTTTTCAAAATTAATTAATTATTTAAGTTAGTTTTTTTAAAAAGCTTGCAAGAAACGAAAAAAAAAATTATTAAAAGAATATTTTGTTTATTTAATTCAAAATTTAATAATTATGAACCATGTCTATAATTGCTGTTGACGAAAAAATTGTTTTTCAAAAAATACCCTCTTATTTAATTATTTTACTCCCATTAACTTTAATAACAGGACCATTTTTAAGTGATTTGTCTGTATCACTGGTTTCAATAATTTTTATACTTTTTATCATTAAAAATAAAAAGTATAATTTGTTAAACAATAAATTTACCATTATTTTTACAATATTTTGGTTATATATTGTTTTAAATAGTTTATTTATAAATTTTGATCTCGCTTCAATTAAAATATCTTTTTTTTACTTTAGGTTCTTATTTTTTACACTGGCTTTTGCTTATCTTTTAAAAGTTAATAATTATTTATTGAAAAAACTTTTCTATTCTTTTTTATTTTGTTTTATATTATTAATTTTTGATGGTTATTTTCAATATTTTGTTGGAAAAAATATTATTGGGATAGAGATTCCTTATGGACCTAGAGTAAGTAGTTTTTTTGGTGACGAATTAATATTAGGAAGTTATTTGAGCAGACTTTTTCCAATATTTTTTGGTTTAACAATTTTTTTTTATAAAAACCATATTAAGAAAATCTTTATGATTTCATTTATATTTATTTTTCTTGAGGGCCTAGTATTTATTTCAGGAGAACGAACGGCATTCTTTTATGTAAATTTATCTGCTTTTTTTATGATAATTTTCATTAATGAATTTAAACTATTAAGAATAATTACTTTATTTTTTTCATTTTTACTTATTCTATTAATTATTAACTTTAATGAGTCAGCAAAAATAAGAGTAATTGATTTGACTGTAGAACAACTTGGTTTTTCACAAAAAAATTCAAAAAAATATATTTTTTCTGAGGAACATCAGGATCAATATTTAACAGCTATAAATATTTTTAAAGATAATCCATATTTTGGAGTGGGAATTAAAAAATTTAGAGATGAGTGTGATAATAAGAAATATGCACATGGTAACTATTATTGTAGTACTCACCCTCATAATATATATATACAATTACTTTCTGAAACAGGTATTTTTGGTTTCATAATTCCATTTTTAATATTTATATATTTTTCTTTGAAATTAATTAAACATTTATTATATCAAATAAAAAAAAGAATTTACTTTTCAGATTTACAAATCTGTATCTTATCAGCTATATTTCTCACTATTTGGCCAATTGCACCAAGTGGTAATATTTTTAATAATTGGCTTTGCATTATATATTATATGCCAGTAGGTATTTATCTATGGTCTTTAAATAATGAAAATAAAAGTTAGAACTAAAAAGAAATTAATTGTAGTTACAGGTGGAGCAGGATTCGTGGGATCAAATCTTATAAGATTTTTATTAAAGAATTATAAATTTGATATTTTAAGTATAGACAATTATTCAAGTGGAAGTTTAAAAAATCATTTTAAAAGTAAGAAAGTTAAATATATAAAAGGAGACACACTTAATATTGAAAAATACTTATTCTTGAAGAAAGATAAGATTCATTCTGTATTCCATTTTGGAGAATTCTCAAGAATTTATCAAAGTTTTATAAAATTTAATGACTGCTTTATTTCAAATAGCTTTGGATCTCAGTGTGTTTTCAATTTTTGCTTAAAAAATAAAATAAAATTAATTTATTCAGCAACTTCTGCAACTCTTGGAAATAACGGAGATGATAAAAATCTTTCTCCATACGCATTCACAAAATCTAAAAACTTAGAACTTTTAGAAAATTTAAAAAAGTGGTTTAATTTTAAGTATGAAGTGATTTATTTCTATAATGTTTATGGCGATGGACAGATATCTAAAGGAGATATGGCAACAGTAATTGGAATATTTAAGGATCAATTCAATAAAAATATACCTTTAACTGTTGTAAGACCTGGCACTCAATCAAGAAGATTTACTCATGTAAACGACACAATTAAAGTCTGCATCGAAGCTTGGAAAAAAAATAAAAATAGGCATTACAGTATTTCGTCAAAAAAAAAATATTCAATTTTAGAGGTCGCGAGGATGTTTAAATCACAAATTAAATTCCTTCCAAAGAGATCGGGAGAAAGATATGCTTCAGCACTTACTGAAATGAACCTAACTAATAAAGTTTATAAAAGATTTGGTAAGACAGATTTAAAAGAATATATAAATAAAATTGTAAAAAATAAATTAAATTGATAAATCATAAAAATTTGAATAAAAAAGTAGTAGAAGATTTTGGAAACGAGTGGTCTAAGTTTGATCAATCGTTATTAAAAAATAAAGAATTAAAAGAAATCTTTGATCAATACTTTGATATTTTTCCATTAAATGAAATTAATGACACCCATGTTGGATTTGATTTTGGTTGTGGCAGTGGGAGATGGGCTAAGCTTATCGCAAATAAAGTTAAAAAATTAAACTGTATTGATCCAAGTGAAAATTCAATAAAAGTTGCAAGAAAAAATTTATCTAATTTTAATAATGTAGAATATTTTAATTCTGGAATATTTAATACCTATATAGAAAAAGACAGCCAAGATTTTGGATATTGCTTAGGTGTTTTGCATCATACTAATGAAATTGAAGAAGGAATAGGTTTCTGTAACAAAATTCTTAAAAAAAATTCACCTTTTTTAATCTATCTTTACTATAATTTTGAGAATAGAGGAAAATTATTCAAATTTATTTGGAAAATTTCAAATATAATAAGATCTATTGTATGTCAATTACCATTCAATTTAAAAAGAAGAGTTACAGATATTTTTGCACTATTTTTTTATTTACCATTCTCAAGGTTAGCTTTACTTATGGATTTTTTGGGATTAGAAACACACAAATTTCCTTTATCATTTTATAAGAATAAAAGCTTTTACACCATGAGAACAGATTCTTTAGATAGATTTGGTACAAAATTAGAAAGACGATTTTCAAGAAGGGATATATATGAAATGCTTAAATCAAATGGTTTTAAGGATATAAAATTTAGTGAAAAAGTCCCTTTTTGGGTAGCAACTTGCAGAAAAATATAATTTTTTCAAACTTTACAATTATTATTTTAGAAGATATAAGGCCATGCCTGGTAATTATTGCGAAAGTGTAATACCCGATTCCATTCCGAACTCGGAAGTCAAGCCTTTCAGCGCCGATGGTACTTTGTCTTAAGGCATGGGAGAGTAGGACATTGCCAGGCTAAAAATAAAATTATGAAAATAGCAAGTTCCTTAAAATCATTAAAAAAAAGAGATTTAAACTCCAAGTTAGTTAGACGAAGAGGAAGAGTTTATATCATTAATAAAAAAAATCCTAAATTTAAAGCAAGACAAAAATGATTTCTGGACCATATTTAAATTAGAAGATGATAGTAGGTTCCTTAACTGAGGATAAAAGTTTCGAAAAAAGAGTTGCAATTACACCAGATATTGTAAAAAAATATAAATCACTCGGTTTAGAAATACATCTAAATAAAAATTATGCCGTACATTTGGGGATTAATGATGATCAGTATAAATCCCAAGGTGCAACTATGTTTGAAAGTTCTGTTGAAGTAATTTCAAATAGTAGTGCAATTCTACAAATGAATATTCCAAATGATGAAACTTTATCAAAATTAAAAATTGATCAAATTTTAATTGGTGTATTAAATCCTTATTCAAATAAGGAAAAATTAAAAGATATTATCTCAAAAAATGTAAAATGTTTTTCTCTTGAGCTTTTACCAAGAATTACTAGAGCACAATCTATGGATATTCTTTCTTCCCAAGCAAATTTAGCTGGCTATAAAGCCGTAATCGACTCTTTTGGGTATTTTCAAAAAGCAATACCAATGATGATGACAGCGGCTGGAACAATATCAGCAGCAAAAGTTTTAGTCGTAGGCGCTGGTGTTGCTGGTTTACAAGCTATTGCAACTGCAAAAAGAATGGGCGCTATAGTTTTTGCTACAGATGTGAGATTGGCCTCAAAAGAACAAGTCGAGAGCTTAGGAGGAAAGTTTTTAACAGTAGAGGGATCGGAAAATTTAGAAACTGAAGGAGGCTATGCAAAGGAAGCTTCTGAAGATTTTAAAAAAAAACAAGAAGAATTATTGAAGGAAACTCTAAAAAAAATAGATATAATTATTTGTACAGCTTTAATACCAGGTAAAAAAGCACCCTTAATAATTAAAAAGGATATGATAGACGTAATGCAGTCTGGATCAGTAATATATGATTTAGCAGCCTCTCAAGGTGGAAACTCTGAATTAACTAAAGTTAATGAGGTAATTGATAGCAATGGTGTGAAAATTATGGGAGAGACAAATATTCTGAATAAATTACCTGTCTCAGCCTCTAATTTATATGCAAAAAATATGTTTAATTTTGTTAGTAATCTATATGATAAAGAGAAAAAAACTTTTGAGATTAATCTTGAGGATGAGATAATTGAAAAAACTATTATAAAATAATGGAAATAGATCCTTTTATATTTAGATTAAGTATATTTATATTATCAATTTTCATTGGTTATTATGTTGTATGGAGCGTTACCCCATCATTACACACTCCACTAATGTCTGTAACCAATGCAATATCATCAGTCATAATAGTTGGTGCTATAATCGCTGCATTAGCAGGATCATCTGGTAACATTTTTGAAACATCGAATATTTTTGGATTTTTTGCAATTGTACTGGCTGCAGTGAATATTTTTGGTGGATTTCTTGTAACTCAAAGAATGTTGCAAATGTATAAAAAGAAGAAGAAATAATATGTCTGCAAATTTATCAGCAACTTTTTATCTTATATCTGGAATATTATTTATATTAGCCTTAAGAGGCTTGTCATCTCCAGAAACGTCTCGAAGAGGAAACTATTTTGGAATTGCTGGAATGATAATTTCAATAATAGTTACGTTTTTAACAGTTGGAAATTTTGGTTCTGGTTTTATTTATGTCCTTATTTTTTTAGTTATAGGAGGTTCAATAGGAGCCTTTATTGCATTCAAAATTCCAATGACAGCAATGCCAGAACTGGTTGCAGGCTTTCATAGTCTTGTAGGTCTTGCTGCAGTTTTCGTCGCCGTCTCAGCATTCCTAAAACCCGAAGCATTTAATTTAGGAGTTACTGGAAACATCAAACTAGCTAGTTTGATTGAGATGTCGCTTGGTGCAGCAATTGGAGCAATTACATTTTCAGGTTCAATTATTGCTTTTTTAAAACTTCGTGGAATAATGTCTGGTTCACCAATTACTTTTAAAGGGCAACATTACATTAATTTAATTTTAGGTTTGGCTATATTATTTCTAATTTACTATTTATGTAAATCTCAATTATCAAATATTTTTTGGTCTTTAGTAATAATATCTTTTATTGTTGGGATTTTATTAATAATACCTATTGGTGGAGCAGATATGCCAGTTGTTATATCGATGCTAAATTCTTATTCAGGTTGGGCTGCAGCTGGAATAGGATTTACTTTAGAAAATACTGCTTTAATAATAACAGGTGCTTTGGTAGGGTCATCAGGAGCTATTCTATCATATATTATGTGTAAAGGTATGAATAGATCATTTTTCAATGTAATTCTTGGAGGATGGGGTGCTACAGACCAAACTTCTAGCTCACAAAGTAAGGAACAAAAACCAGTAAAAAACGGAAATGCAGATGATGCTGCTTTTTTAATGAAAAATGCATCTTCAGTAATCATTGTTCCGGGATATGGAATGGCGGTTGCACAAGCTCAACACGCATTAAGAGAAATGGTAGATGCTTTAAAAAAAAATGGAGTAAAAGTTTCTTATGCAATTCACCCAGTTGCAGGCAGAATGCCAGGACATATGAATGTCTTACTTGCAGAAGCAAATGTTCCATATGATGAAGTCTTTGAATTGGAAGAAATCAATAATGATTTTGCTAATTGTGATGTTGCATACGTAATTGGTGCTAATGATGTAACAAACCCTGTTGCAAAATCTGATCCACAAAGTCCTATTTATGGAATGCCAGTTTTAGATGTTGAAAAAAGTAAATCTGTTTTATTTGTTAAAAGGAGTTTATCTCCAGGATATGCTGGTATTGATAATGACTTATTTTATAGAGATAATACATTAATGTTGTTTGCAGATGCAAAAAAAATGACAGAAGAAATAGTTAAAAGTTTATAATTTTATCAAAAGTTAATTATTACAAATCTCACAAAAAAATTAATAAAAAATAAACTCTAAAAGGTTAGAAATATTTAAAGTAATTTAATGATTGGTTGCGGGGGACGGATTTGAACCGCCGACCTCAAGGTTATGAGCCTTGCGAGCTACCAGGCTGCTCCACCCCGCGA
>MDTB01138376.1_pt1 | contig 11602 bp, 13 predicted proteins | sample 811161 | NCBI WGS metagenome assembly MDTB01 (sample SAMN05326650, study PRJNA326480) | marine metagenome | isolation source: seawater | place: Mediterranean Sea | collected 2009
ACCACGTTGATAGGCTGGGTGTGGAAGCGTAGTAATACGTGCAGCTGACCAGTACTAATAGCTCAATTGGCTTGATTTATGCACTGAAAAAAATTTTAATGATGATATTGAATAATGATAATTAAAATAATTAGTTGTTTATATTTCACACTTTATTCTTGAGTCATGTTTTTCATAAACATTCTCTTCCCAATTAAATTATTTTATCATAATTAAAAACATACTTAACTATTAAAATAATCTTCTTGTTTTTTTAAAGTTTGTTCTAAATTAAACTTTAAATTTCTTCTAAAATTTGCAAACTTATATTTCTTTGATTGAAAAGAAAATTTTTTTAATTTTTTCTCCATATTAAAGTTAAATTTGTGTTTGTATTTATTCTTTTTTAAAATTTTTAGGTAAATATCTATGTACTCTCTTATAGAGATACTTTTTCCTTTACCAATATTAATTATATCTTTTATAGAAGTGTCAAAAGAAACTTTATCAATAATTTTTATTAAATCATCTAAATAAATATAAATTCTTTCTTGATTTAAATTAGTTAAATTTACTTTTTTTCTTAAATTATATTTTTTTGATAATAAAAATACTTTATTTATTAAAAATTTCTTATTTTTTTTAAAACCATAAACATTAGGAATTCGTAAATGCAAAAAACTTCTTTTGTAATTTTTTTTTAGATATTTATAAACTAAAATTTTTGAGTAAGCGTAAAAATTTTTACTTTTATAATTTAATAAACCTGAATTTTCATCTAAATTACCAATTTTTCTATATTCATCTATGGAACCTATCGAAATAAATTTTTTTATTTGTAAAGTATTTAATATTTTAATTAATTTTTTAAAATAAATAATATTTTTTTTTATATGAATTTTAGAATTTGGATTTGCTATATGGGACCATCCAAAATTTATAAAATAATCTATTTTTTTTTTTTTTAAAAATTTTTTTAAATTATTAAAATCTTTTTTACTTTTAAGGTTATATGAACTCTTTCTTTTAGGGTTAAAAGATATTTTGTAAATTTTATATTTGTTTTTATTTAATTCTAAAAATCTATTTCCTAAAAATCCATTTGCTCCAGTGATGCATACTCTAAACATTTAATAAATTTTCAGGAATAATATCTATTTGATTATTCCATGTGAAAGACTTTCTATAAATACATTTTATTTTAATTTTGTTTTCAATTTCATTAATAATCTTGAAAAACCTATGATTGATAGATTTACTATCAGAAATAAAAATAATTTCTTTTTTGCCTTTAATTTTACTTTTTAGAAATTTTATATCTGGAGAAACAACAAAATTAGAATTTATTAATCCGATTTTTTCCTTTGATCTCCTCTCCATTTTATCTTTAATTTTGATTGCGTACTCAAAAGAAAAATTACTACTAATAATAGTTTTTTTATTACCTTTGAAATATTCAATAAAAGAGAAATCTTTTGCAAAGCTTATGGGTTTTTCATTAAATATTTCTCTTTTCGACAGTCTTTGTCCTATCGAATAAATATTGAATCCTTTTTTTTTTAAAAAAATATTTAGTTACATTTTCAGCTTCAAACCTAGTATTAATTTGGTAGGTATCAAACTGAGCCAATGAGGACAGGTCATCGATATTATTAAAACTCGATTGTGAACCCTGAAAACCTTGGTCACAAACAAATAGTATGATTTTAAATTTACCTTTTAGTTGATTATTATTTTTAATTGAGTTCAGTGTGTTTACAAAATGATCACATCCCAAAAGCATAAAATCTAACTGTTTTGCAAAATAAATTGCAGTACCTCCAGATATTATAAATCCAAAGCCACATCCAATCATAGAATTTTCACAATTAGGGGTATTATGAACTTTAATATTTTTGTTTCTATTTATATTTTTTGACAGTCCACTGATAAAAGTACCAGAATTTATATTTTGACCAAATATAAAAGATTTTTTTTCTTTTACTAAACATTTCATTATATTTTTGTTTATTATTTCTAAATATTTCATTTTGAGAAAAGTTGTAAGTTATGAAAAGACTTTTTACTTATTTTAATTAAATCGTTCTTTTTAATATATTTCTTAGATACAAAAACAGGATCTACTTTATTTTGCTTAATTATTAGACCATTATTAATACTAATTTTCATTGGATCATCCGGCCATCCAGGAGTTGCTCCAGCATGCCTATTAAACATTTCAGTTTTAAATTCGATAATTCCAGGTTTTTGATTTTTAATAATTTTTCTTTTGAAATTTAAAATTTTTTTTAAATATTCGTTCACATTTCTGGATGATAAAGATAAATAGTTTACATCATATGCATTTGCTATCTTTTTTATCTGAATATTACATCTTCTCTGTTTAATTGTTGAGGCCATAGCGAAGTCATTATTTTCTAAAATGATGATCAAGTGTGTCCTAAATTTTCTTGATATTATTAAATTTTCTGTGAAAGTTCCTTCCTCCATTGCTCCGTCTCCAGTTAAAACAAATGTAAAACTTTTATTATGATCAATTAATTTTTTTTTAATTGAAATACCCAGTGCTACTGAAAAATTATTCCCAAGTATACTCGATGTATATTCTATACCTTTTGGAATATTAATAATATTCATCGAACCATTTCTTCCTTTATTTATACCAATTTTTTTTAAATTAAATTCATCTATAAATTTTTTAAGATGATTTTTTTCAAAAGCTAAATTGTAAGCTATATTTCTATGAGTTAAGATTAGGCTGTCACCTTTTCTAAAACTATTTTTTACAGCAACTGCGTTAGCTTCATGTCCAAAAGCCATATGTGGACCTATTTTAAGTTTATTTAATTTCATTAATTCATTAACAATATGTTGTTGAGATCTTAAAATTAAAACATCCTTATGAACAGATTTTATTTTAGACATAATTAACTTTTTTCTTTAAATCTATAAGTGCTTTTTTTAAGTTATATTTTGGTTTCCAAAAAAATTTTTTTTTGAATTTGGAGTTAATAATATTTCTTATTACTGGTGTGTTTTTTTTAATTATTATTATTTTTTTATTTTTCTTTAATATATTGTTAGATATTGTAACTATATTTTTAAGAGAATAGAGTTTATCATTTGATAAATTAAAAATTCCACTGGTTTTACTTTTTATACACCTTAAAATTCCATCGACTAAATCTGATATATAAATGAATTTTCTGGAACTATTTTCTGACCCAGATATTTCAATATTTATATTTTCGTTAACCTCTTTCATTAGACCTTCAACTGCTGAGGATGGTTTGTTTCTTGGGCCAAAAACTATACCAAATCTCAATATTATAAAATTAATTATTTTTTTGTTATTAAAAAAATTAATTATTAGATCTTCACCAATTAATTTTGAAATACCATATCCTGATGTAACTTTTTTTCGGTTAATATGAAAAACTTCTTTTAGTTGTTTTTTTCCATTATTATTGCCGTAAACCCATTCTGATGATGCAAAAATAAAGTTCTTAATTTTTTTTTGAGAAGCAAAATCAAGTAAATTTAAAGTTGAATTAATATTTGATGAAAATGATCTTTTTGGATTTAAGTTAAATAGTTTGTCAGTAGAAATAGCAGATAAGTGAACTATGTAGTCTATTTTTTTGTTATGTAGGATTTTAAGCAGATTTGCATTATCTAAATTTATTAGCTTAAAATCGTAATTTTTAGATTTAAATTTGTCTTTAATTATATCTATACCGATCACACCAAACTTTTTTCTTAAAAGTTCTATTTTTAATTTTGAACCTACAAAACCAGATGCTCCAGTTAATAAAACATTTTTCATAAAAAAAACCACATTTTTATATTAATTTTAAAATTAAACACATCTATAAATTTATTTAGTTTTTTTAAATCTATAAAATATTTTTTAATTCCAATAGAGTCTGAAAAATTTTTATTAATTATCTTAACTTTGTTTATTTTTTTAAACAGCAATTCTCTCATCAGATCTATAGATTATTTTTGATCCTTCATCACAAAATTTAACAGGAACATACAACAATTTTTTCATACTCGATATTAATTTTTTTTTTTTAGAAGGTTGAACATGAAACAATAAAAATCCTCCATTACCAGCGCCAATAAGTTTTCCACTTAATGCTCCATTTCTTAAACCAAAATCATATATTTCGTCTATTTTAGAATTTGATACTTTTTTACTTAATTTTTTTTTTATTTTCCAACTTTCATTCATTAGTTCTGCTATTTCGTCAATATTGGTATTGTTATTTTCAAAAACCTTTTTTGCTTCACTAGCTAAGTTAAAAATTTCCTCATAATTTCTTCTATTACTTTTAATATTTAAAATTTTATTTTTCTCAGTTAATGCTGCTTTTCTGGAAAATCCAGTAAAGAAAAGGACTAGTGAATTTTCTAACCTTTCTTTTCTAGTATTAGAAATATTAATATTTTTAACTTGTATTTTATTCTTTGAATATTTAATTTCCTTTAAACCACCAACAGAAGTTATCACTTGATCTTGAGATCCACAATATTCTTTCAATATATTTTGTTCAAAGTGAATTGCTTCATTATAAAGTTTTTTTGTATTAATTTTTTTTTTATAGAGATTATTAATTGAATTTATTAGTCCAACGATAAAAGCGGAACTAGATCCCAAACCACTTCTAGCTGGGAGGTCCGATTCTATATGTAATTCGGATGGAGTATTTATTTTTTTATATTTAAAAAGCTGTTTAACTACTGGGTGGTCAATGTCATTAATCGTTTTTACATTTTCTAGTTTCGAATAGCTAATTCTGTAATTTATATTTTTAAAAAAAGAAGGCAAAAATCTCATCGAGATATATAAGTGGTAATCTAAAGTAGTTGAAATAGTTAAACCTTTATTTTGATTATACCATTGAGGAAAATCCGTACCTCCCCCAAAAAAAGAAATTCTATAAGGTGTTTTTGTTATTATCATTTAAAGATTTAGATATTATTATCCAAGCATTATTAATTTTTTTAAAGAATTCGTATTAATACTATATATATTTGTATATGTTTAAAAAGAAGAATTGAGAGGAGCTGACCAGTATAAATAGCACAATTAGCTTGATTTATGCACTAAAAAAAATTTTGACTTTGAACGACAATAATGTACGTTCAATTATTGAACATTTGACAAATTTTTAATTTATTTATTTACAGATAAAATGAAACCTTTTGATATTAATAAAATAGAAAAACAAAAAAATATTTCTCAATCTATAATACTTTTTGGATCAGGATTTTATGGAAAGTTAGCGTATTCTGCTCTAAGTCAAAAGGGTATCAATATAGATTGTTTTGTGGATGAAAATCCCACTCAACATGGAAAACTTTTATATAATAAAGTAATAATTTCATTAGACGAGCTTAAAGACAAACCCAAAGATGCTTATATATTTTTGTGTTCTGGTTATGTGATTTCTTCATTAAACAAAAGATTAGAGGAACTTGGTTTTACAAATTTATACAACTGTATATCTTTATTCGATGACTTAAACTTCAAAAAAGAAAAGTTATCTTTTGATGGAGTTAATAACTATTTGGATAGCAAGACTATAGATAGAAAGATAGAAATCTATAAATCTGGATGTAAAGCAATAGATAATCAAAAATTAAATATTAAATATATAGATATAATGATAACTGAAAAGTGCTCATTAAAATGTAAAGATTGTTCTAATTTGATGCAATACTACCAAAAACCAATCAACAGTGATTTAAACATATTAATAAATTCTATAGACAAAATTATGGACAGTGTTGATAAAATATTTGAGTTCAGAGTTTTAGGTGGAGAGCCTTTTATGAATAAAGAAATTGGTAAAGTAATTAAGCATTTAAAGAAGTTTGATAAAGTTTCACAAATAGTTATATATACAAATGGAACAATTTTACCTAAAGGTGAAAATTTAGAGGAATTAAAAAATTCAAAAATTTTAATGGATATTACAAATTATGGTAATCTTTCTAGGAATCATGATGCTTTAATAGAACTATGTAAAAAGGAAAACATTCCTTATCTTACAACTATACCAAAGTGGACAGACTCTGGTAGAATTAACTATCAAAAAAAATCTGAGGAAAAACTTAAGTTTATGTTTAAAAATTGCTGCACCAATGATTATTTAACTCTTTTAAATGGTAAGTTATATAGATGTCCTTTTTCAGCTAACACAATGAATCTTAAAGCAATACCGATTTTACAAAATGAATTTATTGATCTAAGTAAAAATTACTCTAAAGATGAGTTAAAAAAAGACATGATAAATTTGTACTATAAGCCAGAATATCTTACAGCATGTAATTATTGCAATGGCAGAGACTTTACAACTCCAAGAATTGAAACAGCAATTCAAGCTGAGAAACCAATTCCTTACATAGAACATAAGAATACATAAATGATGCTGTGAACTTCATAGCCTTAAGCATAATACTACCAGTCTATAATTCAGAAAAATTTTTAAAAAAAACGTTAGATAGTTGTATCTGTAAAGATAAAATTTTTAATTATGAAATAGTTTGCATTGATGATAGTTCCAAAGATAAAAGCCTCAAAATAATTAAAGAATTTAAAAGAAAATATCAAAATATAAAATTAATCAAAAACAAAAAAAATATTGGAGTAGGCTCCTCTAGAAATTTAGGAATTAAAAAAGCGAAAGGAAAATATCTGATTCTTTTAGATTCTGATGATACAATCGAAAAAAAAAATTTAGCATTATTAATTGATTTACTTAAAAATAAAAACAAAGATTTGATATCTGCAAATTTTAAAGATTTTGATGAGGAGGAAAAAAATATTTTTAGTTTCTCAACTAAAAATTATTTATTCGAGCATTTGTCTAAGCATCAATCAATTAATTACTGTTTTCCATTTATATATAATAGAAAATTTCTTAATAAACATAACATATTTTTCGAAAAATTTAGGTATGCAGAAGATTTTATATTTATCACTAAGGTTTTTTGTTTGATGAATAATTTTCAAAATTTTAACAAACTCTTGATAAATCATAGATTTAATCCTAATGGATTATCGCAAAAATTAAATATAGAGTATGATTTTGTATATCTGTATGGAATTAAAGTTTTAGATGATTTTACAGATCAAGAAAATTTTAATTCTAAAAAACTTAAATATATCTCTTTACGGAAAAAAAATCTTTTTTTCAATTTTATATTAAGAAGTCTAAAGTATAAAACAAATAAAATTATTAATTATGACAAAGATTTAATTGATAAAAATGGAAAAATAAATTTAAAAGATAACTTATTTTTAAAAGAACCTCGCCTAAACTATTTGAATACAATTAAGAATATTAAATATCAAATCTTAAAATTTTTAGGTGTAAGAAAAAACGAAAAAATTTTAATTTATGGATATGGAAGTATAGGAAAATCGTTAGAAAAAATTCTTATTAGAATTGGCTACAACAATCTCTTTTTTTTTGATGATAAATATTCAAAAAAACTAATTCGTAAAGAAAACAAAAATTTCATTTCTAAAACTAAAATCAAAAGTTTCGAGAAAGTTATAATTGGTGTACCTCACAAAAAAATTTTTACAAAAATTGTTTATAAACTATTAAAAGTTGGAGTTAAAAAAAATCATATAATGAATTTTTTCTTTAATTACTAGATTACTTTTATATATTTTAACCAATTAACCGAATAACATTTTTTTTTAGACTTAAGTTTTTTACTATCATAAGCTTGTTTTATTTGGACTATAGCATCCAAGATTGAATATTTTGGTTTGAAACCAGTTTTTAAAAGTTTTGATGAGTCCAAGTTATAAGACCTTATGTCATTACTTTTTTTAATCTTAATTTGACATTCTATATTTTTTTTCACTAGCTTTCCTATATCTAGAATACTCATATTTTCAAAACCAGCATTATAAATACCACTTTTGACTTTATTTTTAAGAAAATGAATGAATACTTCTGATAAATCTAAAATATGAATGTTTGGTCTTTTTTGCTTACCACCAAATATTGTTATTTTTTTTTTTTGTAAAGCTTGCATTGTTAAAAGATTTACAGATACATCAAGCCGCATTCTTGGTGAAAGGCCACATACTGTAGCTGGCCTAATAATAATTATTTTAATTTTATCTCTAAAACTTAGCAAAACTCTTTCAGCTATCATTTTAGTTTTATTATAAATTGAAATCGGATGAGGAGATAAATTTTCTGTGACCTTTTTTTCTTTTTTAACTCCATACACACTTCCAGAACTTGAATATATAACTTTTTTCACTCCCTCTTTTATTGCTTTTTCTAATATTTGATTAAAAGATAATACATTTACCTCCCATGATAAACTTGGATTTAATTCTGAGGCAGGGTCGTTAGCTATATTAGCAAGATGAATTATTACAGAATATCCTTTAAATGAAATTTTTTTTAAATCTCTGATGTCATTCTTAATTATTTTACAATTTTTTTGCGGCTTGAGATAATTTCCAAACCATTGAGTATCTATAATTAATAATTGATGTTTTTTCTCAAGTAATTTTTTAATGAGAACAGAACCAATATATCCACATCCTCCTAGGACGATTATTTTCATTAGTAACTATTATTATAAGTTTATCTTTAAAACCACAACTTAATCATTGATTGACATTTTATTCTAATATCATATATGTTCAACAATTGAACATGAGAAATATACAAGATTTATTTGATACTTTAAGAAAAATAAACTCGAATCCAGATATATCACAGAGAAATTTAGCGAAACAGCTTGGTTTTAGTTTAGGTAAATTAAACTATTGTATAAGAGAACTTAATAAAAAAGGTTTAATTAAAATTAATAACTTTAGAAAAAGGAATAATAAAATTAAATATTTTAAGAAATATCTTTTAACCACAAAAGGAATTCAATATAGGATTCAACTGACTTCTAAATTTATGGAAAAAAAAATGCAAGAATATGATGAGCTTAAAAAAGAAATAAATAAATCTAAATAATTAAAATGTTAAAATTATCAGATAAGATACTTACTAAAGAATTATTTATAAAAAATCAAAAAAGGTTTGAAAAAAATAAAATTGTTTTATGTCATGGAGCTTTTGACATAGTCCATATTGGTCATATAAATCATTTCAAAGAGGCTAAAAAATATGGTGACATCCTAATTGTAAGTATTACAGCTGACTCTTATATTAAAAAAGGACCAAATCAGCCTTATTTCAAATCATACGATAGAGCAAATTTTTTATTAAGTTTAAAATTAGTTGATTATATCTATATATCTCATTCTGAAACTGGGGAAGATCCTATTAAACTCTTTAAACCGAATTATTATATAAAAGGTATAGATTATTTAAATCAAAATGACGATCAAAATCTAAGAAAAGAAAAATTAGCTTGTAAAAAATATAATACTAAAATTATAATTACTTCATCTTCCAAACATAGCTCAACAAAAATATTAAATAATAAATATTTTCAGTATAATAGAGAGTCAAAAAATATTATAAATAAAATACTAAAAAAATATTCGGTCACAGATATTTTGTACATATTTGAAAAATTAAGTAATGATATTTTTTATTTGACCGGAGAACCTATAATTGATGAATTTAGATTTGTCGATGTTATTGGTACTGCAACTAAATCTCCAATTGTAACAAGTAATTTTATATCTAGAGAATTTCATGCTGGCGGAACCCTTGCTGCTGCTAATATGTTGGCTAACTTCATCAATAACTTACACTATCTTTGCCCCTGTAATAAAAAAGAATTTCAAAACAAAATCAATTTAGATAAAAAAATAAAATTAGTTACGTATGATCTTAATTTTACAATACCGATTAAGTCTAGATATATTACAAAGGTAAGAAAAAATCAGCTTTTTCAGAATAATTTAATTAAGAATTTTAATCCAAAAATAAGCTCTTATAAAAGATACGTTAATTCTCTAAATAAATTTAAAAATCAATACCCATTATTAATTTTAGATTTCGGACTAGGATTATTTGATAAGAAACACTTAAAAAACAATTTAACAGCAAAAAATCTATTTTTGAATGTGCAATCAAATTCAAATAATTATGGTTTCAATCTTTTTTCAAAATATAAAAAATATTCCTACCTCTCGATAAATTTAAGAGAATTAGAATTAAATTTTAGTGAAAAATTTGAGAGTATTTCTAAATTAAAAGCAATATCTCAAAAAATACAATCTCTTCCAATTTCGATAACACTCGGAAATAAAGGTAGTATTTTCATTAATAAAAAAAGAAAATTTATTCATTGTCCAAATTTTTTTCCAGATGCCACAGATACTACGGGGTGTGGAGATGCATATTTCATTATAACGTCATTACTTGTCAATCAGTCGATAGACGATGAGCTAGTTCCATTTTTAGGGAATTTATATGCGGGACTTCATTCAAAAAATTTTGGAAATAATAAATTTCCTAGCAAAAAAGAGCTAGTAAAAACAATTGAGTCAATTTTAAATGTTTAGAAAATATAAAAAAAAATTAATAAAATCCAAAGTCAGATGTAATAATTTTAGAAAAAAAATTTTAGAATTGTCTCAAAAAGTAAGCGCTCTACATCTAGGAGGTACTTTTTCATGTGTGGAAATAATGGATTGTATTTTTAACATATTAATGAAAAAGGATGAAAAAGATTATTTTATTATGTCCAAAGGACATGGATCAATTTTACAATATGTTATCTTAAATTTTCAGGGTATAGTTAGCAACAAAAGTCTTAGTAATTACTCAAAATCTGATGGACATTTAGGAGTTCATCCTGAAATCAAGAATAAGGGTATCAATGCTTCCACTGGTTCTTTAGGGCACGGACTAGCAATGTCAGCTGGTTTTGCATTGAGTAATAGAAAAAAATTGGTTTATACGGTTTTGAGTGACGGCGAGCTTCAAGAGGGGTCAACTTGGGAAGCTGCAATGGTAATTAGTAATCTTAAATTAAATAATATTGTCATGGTCGTAGATAATAATGATTTTCAAAGTCTTGAAAAATCATCTAAATCCCATCCAGCTCTTTATCCAATAGATGAAAAGTTTAAAGCCTTTGGATGGGACACAAAAATTTGTGATGGTCACAATGTAAATAAAATTCTTGTTTCAATATTAAAAAGAAAAAAAAATAAACCATTTTGTTTAATAGCAAAAACAATAAAAGGATATCCCATTAGTTTTATGAAAAATAAACCTATTTGGCATTATAGGTCACCCTCTAAACTAGAACATAAAAAAGCAATGAAAGAATTAGATAAAATATGAGAAATGCTTTTTCAGAACAATTATATAAAGAAGCAATTAAAGATAAAAATATTTATATAGTAGTTGCTGATATTTCACCTGCCGGTAGTATGTTAAAATTCAGGGAAAAATTTCCAAATAGATTCATAAACGTTGGTGTAGCAGAACAATCCATGGTTGGTGTAGCTGCAGGATTAGCAATGAAGGGAAAAAAGGTTTTTACATATACGATTGCAACCTTTTCACTTTATCGTCCATTCGAAATGATAAGAGATAATTTATGTTACCAGAATTTACCTGTCACAGTAGTTGGAATGGGAGCTGGAACAATTTATAAT
>MDTB01092549.1_pt1 | contig 11601 bp, 8 predicted proteins | sample 811161 | NCBI WGS metagenome assembly MDTB01 (sample SAMN05326650, study PRJNA326480) | marine metagenome | isolation source: seawater | place: Mediterranean Sea | collected 2009
ATGAAATTAATTTTTGGATCATTTACGATTTGAATAAATAAGTCTTTTCCATGGGTAATAACATCAGGAAGATTGATATTTTTATTTGCTAAATATTCTTTTTTATTTAAAGAAATTTCCTTTTTTATTTTTTCAATTGGCTTAAAATTTGAGTAGTTAAAATATAATTCCATAATACTGTTCAGATTTACAAAAGACATTTCCTCTTTAGAAATATTGAATTTTTTCCCAAATTTTTCAATATTCTCAAACACTAAATCAATACTTTTTGTAAATATAAATTTAGAATATTCTCTATATTTAATTGATTTCTTTATAAAATTGATTAACTCGTCAAAATTGTCATAAATTTTGGTTTTTTTTATAAATTTATTTATTTTTTCTTTTTGTTTTTTGTTGAAAGTAAATCTTTTATTAGATTTTACTTTATTTTTTGAGTTTCCAAAATATTGATTATAATTTTGTTTATAATTTGGACTGGTAATTTCATATGTGCCAGGTCTTAAATGACCATATTTTTTTGTAAATTCTATTTTGTTTAAATTTAAATCCTCATTCATTTCTGTTGTTATTGTTTTAATACTAGCTAAAAATTCAAGTTTTTCGTTATTTGAAATAATCTTTTCATCAACAAATGAATTTAAAATTTCCGTTGCTATAAAGGCACATCTTGCCAACCCCGCAAAAGGAAGTGTTCCAAGTTTTTTACAATCTTCAATTAACCAATAAATTTTATCAATATAATATAATGAAGAATTTTGAATATTATTTTGATTTTTTATCAAATTTGAAACTAACAGTAAATCATTACTCATTTGTCTTTTTGCTTTTAAATTAATTTCTTTAAGACTTTGTATAAATATTTTTTTTTCATTTCTTGTTAAGATGTTTTTAAATTTGTCATTAATTTTTTTTTCCGTATTTAACGCAAAGCATGTAAACAATATTTCAAATTCTACTTTGTCATGAAAATATTTTTTTTGTTTAAAATTTTTAAGATAAAAATTTATTATTTTATTACTTAGGATATTTGGTATGTTATTTGGAAGCCAAGAATTAAAATCAATTCTAACATCAACGAAGGGAGTTCCATAAAATGTGGTCATTAAATGAAATTGGCTCAAATCTTTATAACCATAAATTTTTCTATGTTGAGCCCAAATATGATTAGTAATTAATTCTTGGTATAATGATAGAGCCAGAGGTCTTGGCTTAATGCCTATTATTTCTGCAGGGTTCCAGTCTGGCATAACACCAAAAAAAGTAGTATCTCCAAAAAGTGAATAATGTTTTTGTTTTAATTTATTTATTTTTTTTTCTAATTTAGGAAATAAAATTTTTGGATCTATATTATTATTTTTTCTTTTTATTACTAACTTTCTAACCTGCAGTACAAAAATTTTATTATTTTTATCAATTGCAAATTCTATATCTAAATCTTCCTCTCTAGACTTTATTTTGATTTTCTTAACAATATTTATTAATTTGTTAAATATAGGTTGTGTTTTATATTTTTTATTTTCTATGAATATGATTTTTTTAGAGCCGCTTTTTCCAGAAGTGACTGCAGCACTATCTTTTCCAATATAATAATTTATATTATAGCACGGTAAATAATTATCCAAATCTCTTGTCAAAACTACTCCAGAAATTTTGATATCATTTACCATTTCTTGAACAAAAAATTCTGAATGCTTTTTATTTTTTTTGTATGAATTAATAACTTCAAAAATTTTATTTTTTAATTCATTTGTGTTTAATGGATTTACATTTAAATAACTTTGAAATTTTCCAGCGTTTGATTTGTTTGGCTTATCTTCATCATTAGAAGATGATCTTATTGCAATGAGTGATTTAAAGTTCTTATTTATATCTGAAGTAATTTTATTTTGATTTTTTAGAAAGTTAATTGATTTATATATTTTTAATTTTGGAATTTTAGCTCCAATTATATGTAAATTTTTAAGTGTATGAGCTTTACTTTTGATCAACATTTTAATTTATCTAAACTAATAAATTTTTAATATAAAAATAATCTAAAATAAGTTATATAGTTCAATAATTGAACAGTAAAGTGTTCAAAAATTTATTTTTTTAAAATATCTTATGATTTACTTACAGCTTATATTTTGCACAATTCTTTTAATTAAAAAGGAAATTAGTAGAAAATTGTCTTATTTAGAGTTTTTCTTTAAAAATATAAATTTATTTAAGTTCATTTTATTTAAATTTAACGAAGACATAAACCCGTTTTATTCTAATAGCTTTAAAAAATATTTAAAAAGAAATGAAAAAAAATTGAAAAAAATTAATTTCAAAGATCAAAAAATTAAAAAGAAAAAAATTTTAGTTGAGGGTTTTATTAATCAACCAGCCTACACAGTATCAAATGGAATTATATCATACTACCTTAATAAAATTTATAATGTTAAATCCACTGCTATAATCAGAAAAGGTGATTTAAAAAGTATATTTATTTTTCGAAGTTTTGGGATAAAAAATTTTATATATTTTAAAAATAAAAATATTTTTGAAAATATAATTTATTTAATTAAAGCAATTAAATTTCTAAAGAATCAAAAAAATATAGACTCAATTATTAAGCTAAAGTATAAAAATATTTATGTCGGTCTTACAGCATATGATAGCTACATAAGATTTATTGGAGATCCAACTTTGGATAAAATAAATTCAGAGTTTATAATATTTTTATCAGATGCTTTATATTCATCTGATTTTTTTGAAAAAATTCTTAAGAGACATAAATTTACATCTTTAGTCCAATCAGAAGCTTCATTTATTCCTTTGAGTTGCCTGTTTCAGATGGCACTTAAAAATAAATTAAAAGTTTTTTCTAGATTTGGAAAAGAAAGATTTACTATAAGAAAATATGATAATATTGATCAATGTTTTTCTTTTAGAGGAAGAATTTCTCAAAAATTATTTAATTTAGTCGAAAAAAAATTTAAAAATAAATCCTTAAAGATTGCAAATCAAATCCAAAAACAAAAACTTAAACTTGGTTCATTTGGTATGGATATTACCATGTATAAAATTAAAAAAAATCGATCTGGAAAAAAAGAAATTCAAATTATTGGCTCAAAAAAACAAAATAATAATAAAAAAATTTTAGTAGATAAAGATTATATTAAAAAGCTTTTTAATTGGGATAATAAAAAAATTGCAGTTTTTTTTCTTAGCTATTTGATAGATGCAAATTTTCCGTATGGTTACAGAATTAATTCAAAAGATAATTATCAATGGACCAAATTTATGTTAGATAAAATTAAAAACATAAATAATGTTAATTGGATTATTAAAGATCATCCCATAACTAAAATGTATGGTCAAGCTCCAAAAAAAAATTTTGATAACAGAGTAAATTTTTTAACAAATAAGTTTAATCATATTAAAAAATGGCCTAAAGAATTCAGCAATATGTCTCTCTTAAAAATAACAGATGTTGCTATCACATCTTTAGGCACTGCTGGAATAGAATATCCGGCTTATGGGATACAATCAGTTTCTACAGATAAATCTTCGTATTCTCATTTAAATTTTACTAAAATGATAAATTCTAAAAAACAAATAATTGATCAAATAAATAATTTAAATAAAATTAAAAAACCTTCTCTAGAACAAATCAATAAATCTAAACAATATTTATTTATTAGAGAGAATTTGTTAGGCCAAAAAACAACTTTATTACCAAATTATATAACATCTAGAATTATTATTGAGGATGATTTTTGGAAAAAATGTATAAAAAATATTTCAAAGTATGATTTAAATAAAGATCCTTTATTTGAAATGTTTAACAAACAATTAAAGTATAATTCAAGACATACTCTTAATTATAAAATATTGAACTTTAAAAATACAATTTTTAATGATTTAAATGATTAGTATATATCTGTATTTATCAGAAGAAATATTGTTTAATATTTTACTTTAATGATTGTATTTGCTTTATCTTGAGTATCTATAAACAATGAAAAAAAAAATATTATGTATTATACCTGCAAGATCAGGGTCTAAGGGAATAAAAAATAAGAATATGGTTCTTCTGAAAGGAAAACCATTAATATTCTGGACAATAAAAAATGCAAAGAAAATTAAATATTTTGATAAAGTAATTGTAAGCACAAATTCAAATAAAATAAAAAAATTTTCACAAAAAAAAAAAGTATTAGTCCCATTTTTAAGACCTGAAAGTCTTGCGAAGGACAAAACACCAATGCAAAGAGTGGTTAACCATGCTGTTGAATTCTATAAAAAAGAAAACTATTTTCCTTATGCAGTTGCAATTTTGCAACCTACCTCTCCGTTTAGGAAAATATCAACAATTAATGAGGCTTGTAAAATTTTTCTTAAAAATAATTTTGATTCTCTTATATCAATTGAACCCATAAAACATAATCATAATCCAAAATATATATTTAATAATAAAAAAGAATTTATAAAAAAAACTATTAAAAATTTGAATAAAAAAAAATATAGACAAAGTGAGGATTCTTTTTTTGGATTAGATGGTGGAGTTATATTTATTACTAAAACAAAATTTATAAAAAAATTTTTAATTGGAGGTAAGGTTGGGTTTATCAAAGTAAAAATGCCAGAGTCTATTGATATTGATAATTTAGATGATCTGAATTTGTGTAAAAAACTTAATATTAAAATTTAGATAATATCTCGTAGTCTAATTACTGAAATCAATTTTAAACTTTTATTTACGACTGGTATAAGAGTGATATTATATTTTTTAACTAACCTTTTTGCTTCTACTTTGTTTTCTTTAAGGAGAAATTTAAATGATTTGTTCATAATACTTTTAACCTTTAAATTTTCTATGTTTTTATTTATCATTAGAGATCTAATTATATCTCCCTCACTTAAAGTTCCTAGAATTTTATATTTTTTATTGACTATGAATAATAATCTTTCATTTTGAGAACTGTTAATTATTTTTTCAATAGCCTCTATTGCATTACAAGTTTCAAATAAACAATATTGATCAAACCTTTTCATATTAATAAGTAATTTCCTTAAATAATAATTCTTTATCTACATTGGTTTTAATTAAAATATCTATTATTTTTTTTGAAGAATTACCATCTCCGTATGGATTTACCATTTTTTTTAGTTTTTTTCTAAAATTTTTTGACATTGATTTTTTTATTGCTGAAATAATTTTATTTTTATCATGAGTATCTACATCGATTACATTCTTTGCTCTTAATCTTTTATTTTGGCGTCTACCAATATTAACACATGGAATTTTAAATGTTGGAGCCTCAATAATTCCAGAGCTAGAATTTCCTACTATACTAGTAGCGTTTTTTAACAAATATAAATATTTTTCTCTACTTAGATTGTCAAATATTGAAATATCATTTTCTCTTTTTTTTAATATTTCATTCTTGATTATACTAGAACCAGCATCATTATTTGGCATTATCCAAATTTTAGGAATGTCTATTTTTTTTAATGCATTAAAAAAAGAAGTAAAATTTTTTTGAGTATTATAATATTCTTCTGTGACAGAATGATAAACAACAAGTAAATACTTATTGATATTCTCTAGATTTAATTCTTTGAAAATTTTCTTTTTCTTTTCTTTGTTATTAATAAATTTAAGTTCATCTAATTGAGGCGAACCAACTGTTTTAATTCTAAAATTTTGTTCACCCATCTTTTTTAATCTTTGGGAAAATTCCTTATTTGCAGAAAAATGTAAATGAGCAAATTTTCCGATAGCATGTCTAGATTGACCATCAATATTGCCTGATAATTCTCCAGCTTGAATATGTGCGGTCGGTATATTATTGTATGCTGAGGTGATACAAGCTGCAAAACTTTCAGCTCTATCACCAGCAATTATTACCCAATTTGGTTTTAGTCTCATTAACATATCAGTAAAAGATACCATAAATACACCTAAAGATTTTGTCATAGTGAATGTATTATAGCCATCAAGTGCCATATAAATTTTTTCATTAACCTTATGCCCATCTTTTTTAATTTCATTTAGAGAATAACCAAAACTGTCAAGTAAATGCATATTTGTTAAACAGATATCTGACTTTATTTTTCTTTTTTTTAAAATATCTAATATAGGTTTTATATATCCCCATTCACTTCTCGAACCAGTTACAAATAAAAATTTCATTAGTACAAATCCTTTTCTTTTAACAAAATATTTTCTTTAAGATCTCTTCTGACTTTCCTTCCTAAAATTTTAAAATATCTATATGAAGGTATTCCGAGCGAAGGTCTTTTTGAAAAAATATTATTACGATTTAATTTTTCCCCTTTTGATATTTTTTTTGTAGTAACGATGCTTCTTCTAGCCCATTTTACAATTTCAAGCTCTTTATTATAAATTTTCTTTTTTGAACTAAAACTATTTTCTAATAATCTAATTGCTCTCACCATTTCATTAAATTTTTTAAAAGTAATTGAAACATCTCTATCTGGTCCATTATTTATATTTTCAAGAAAAACGTGTTTTTCAATAATTTTAGCACCAAGAGCTACTGCAGCAATAGAAGAATATATATCATTAGTATGATCAGAATGACCTATAACGATATTTTTATATTTTTTTTGTAAGTATTTAATGAAATATAAATTTAAGTCTTTATAATTTGGAGGATATTCACTAGTGCAGTTTAAAAAGGCAAATTTATTTTTTGCCCTTTTGTTAATAAATTTGTAAATTTTATCAATTTCCGCAGGAGTTGACATTCCAGTGGAAAAAATTATGGGTTTTTTAAATTTTAATAATTCATTTATGAATGGTAAATCAGTGAACTCTCCTGACCCTATTTTATACATGTCAACACCGATTTCATTTAACTCTTCTGCTGCCTTTAAACAAAAAGGAGTACACAAATATTTAATTTTTTTTTTTTCACAATATTTTTTCAATATTTCGTGTTGAGAAATCTTAAGTGAATTTTTTTTTAAAAAATTGTATAGAGTGGTCTTAAAGTTTTTTGATTTTGGAACATTTCTGAGCATCTCTTCATCGGGTATGTGATGTTGAAATTTTATATAATCTGCCCCAGATTTTTTGGCTTCATTTATCATTTTTTTTGCATAATCTAAATTTCCAAAATGATTTTCACAGGCTTCAGCTATTAAAATTACTTTTTTTGATTTATCAAACATATTTTAAATTATTTAATACATATTAAATACGAGCATCACTTAATCAACATATAAATTTACTTAAACGAACTTATTTTTAATGTAAATATTTTTAAATACGTTATATAGTTCAATAATTGAACAGTAAAGTGTTTAAAAAATTATGTTTATGTATGGAAATATAAAAGTTCTTCTTTTGAATAAAACATACCAGCTTTTTGTTTTATTTTCTTTAATCATTCTAATTATGGTATTTGAAATGATAGGCTTAGGTTTAATTCCTATTTATGTTTTGCTTATATCAGATACGAGTGCATTTATTGAAAAAATACCAAATTTTTTAAATTTAGAATTTTTAATAAACATTGAAAAAAATAAGATAATTTTTTTTGGATCATTAATTTTATTTCTTACGTATTTAATAAAAAATTTATTTTTAGGATTATTATTTTACATTGAAGGGAAATATATAAAATTAATAAGGGAAACTTCATTAAAAAAACTATATAATTTTTTCATATACTCAAATTACACTTTTTATGTAAATTCAAATCCATCAGAATTCTCAACATTACTTAGACATGACCATGGTTTGGCTTACAGATGTTTACAATCTTATTTAATGCTAAGTAGAGAAATTATTACAGTTATTATAATTTTTATTTTACTCTTGTCAGTTGACTTTTTAATCTATTCAACCACATTTGCTGTTTTTTTAATATTTACCCTATTATTTTATTTTATGTATAAATCAGTATTGGTTAATAAGGGAAAAACTTTACAAAGATCACATAATGAAAATTTTAAGCTTGTTCACCAAACTTTTTCATCTATTAAAGAAGTTAAAATTTATCAAAAAGAAAATTTTTTTTCACAAATATTTTTTAGAAATATTGAACTAATAGAAAGATTACAATTTTTTACCACGCTGATTTCAAAATTTCCAAGATTATTCTTAGAAATATTAGCAATATTTATGGTTGCTGCATTTTCATTTTTAGTCATTTATTTTGATAATAAAGAAAACTTAATTGCTCTAATTGCCCTGATGGCCGCAGCATGTATTAGATTTATTCCAGCTTTTTCAACTATAACAAGTTCACTAAATTCAATTAAACTTTTTACACCAAGTTTAAATTCAATAGTAAAAGAATTAAAAGCTTCAGATCAGGTTAAATTTGATAAATCCAATAATAAACTAATAGATAATTTTATATTTAATAACCAAATACAATTAAAAAATCTATGTTTTGAATATTCTAAAACTGAAAAAAGTATTTTAAATAATATTAACTTAACTATAAATAAAAATGATACAGTAGCAATAACTGGAGATTCAGGCTCAGGTAAAACAACTTTAATAAATATAATTATTGGTTTTATAAATCCTACTAAAGGCTCAATTGAAGTTGATAATAAAAATATCCAAGAAAATATTAGCGGGTGGCAATCGAATATTAGTTATGTGCCTCAGGAAGTTTATTTATTAGATGAAACTTTAAAATCAAATATTGTCTTTGGAACTCCTGAAGACAAAATAGATTATGAGTTTTTAAAAAAGATTATAAGAGACACCAGATTAGAAGATTTTGTGAATTCTTTACCAAAAGGCATTGATACCAATGTAGGTTATTTTGGTTCAAAAATTTCAGGTGGTCAAAAGCAGCGAATTGGTATCGCAAGAGCTTTGTATACTAAACCTGAAATATTAGTATTGGATGAGGCAACAAATGCATTAGATCTGGATAATGAGAACAAAATATTAGATATGTTGCTAAATTCTAGTCTAATAAAAACAATTATAATGGTAACTCATAGACAAGATAACTTATATAGATTTGAGAAAGTATATAAATTTAAAAATAAAATATTAATTGATGACACAAATAGATATAGAAAATAAAAAAATACTATATTGTATTTCTTATAGGATTAACCTAAAAAATTACTTTGACCATAATAATTAATTAATGAAGAAAATATTCATAACAGGGGGTGCGGGATATATTGGTGCAAGACTTACTCCTTATTTATTAAAAAAAAAATTTAAGGTTACAGTCTATGATACGTTCTATTTTGGTAACACTTTGCCAAGAAATAAAAATTTAACAATAGTTAAAGGTGATATTAGGAATACAAAAAAATTAAAAAAAAGTTGTAAAAACCACGATGTATTTCTTCATTTGGCTTGTATTTCAAATGATACTAGTTATCAATTAAACGAAAAGCTTTCAAAGACAATCAATTTTGATGCGTTTGAGCCCATGGTTAAGGCTGCAAAAGAGCAAAAGATTAAAAGATTTATTTACGCATCTACAAGCTCTGTTTATGGAATATCAAAGAAGAAAAATGTACGAGAGAATCATAAACTTTTGCCTTTGACATTATATAATAAATTTAAGGGCATGTGTGAGCCAATTTTATTTAAGTATACAGATAAAAATTTTGAGGGAGTTGTTTTTAGACCGGCAACAGTTTGTGGCTTTTCTCCAAAAATGAGATTTGATTTATCTGTAAATATTTTAACGAATTTTGCATACAATAAAAAATTTATAAAAGTTTTTGGTGGCAAACAACTAAGACCTAATTTGCATATATCTGATTACTGTGATGTAGTTTTAAAACTTATAAAAGCACCTTCTAATAAAATTAAAAACCAAATTTTTAATGTAGGCAATCAAAATATGTCAATTGATAATATAGCTAAATTGGTAAAAATGACGATTGAAAAAAAATATAAATTTAAAATTAATATAGTTAGATCCAAATCAAATGACATGAGATCGTATCATATAAATTCAGACAAAATTTATAAAATATTAAAATTTAAACCAAAAAAAAATATTAAAGATGCAATACTTGAAATATGTGATGGTTTGAAAACAAAAAAAATTACTAGAAGTTTCACTAACTTAAATTATTTTAATGTAGAAAAACTTAAAAAATTAAAGGTAAAATAAGATATGATAAACAAATTTTTTGATAATTTTGATTATGCAATTAAAAATCTAGATAAAAAGAAAATCAACCAACTTATAATGAGTATTCAAAAAATAAAAAAAAACAAAGGCCGAATTTTTTTTTTAGGAGTTGGGGGAAGTGCTGGAAATGCAAGTCATGCAGTTAACGATTTTCGTAAACTTTGTAATATTGAATGTTATGCACCAACAGACAATGTAAGTGAATTAACAGCTAGAACAAACGATGAAGGTTTTAATACTATTTTTTCAGCATACCTAAAAAATTCTAAACTTAATAAAAGAGACGCTATTTTTATTTTTTCAGTTGGGGGTGGAAATAAAAAACTTAATGTTAGTTCAAATCTTATACATGCAATTATTTATGCAAAAAAAACAAAAACTAAAATTTTTAGTATTGTGGGTAGAAGAGATGGGTATGCCTATAAAAAAAGTGACATCTCAATATTAATTAAAGTATTTGATAATAATATGCTAACTCCTATTTCGGAAAGTATGCAAGTAGCTATATGGCATTTAATGGTCAGTGATAAGAGATTGCAATCAAATAAAACAAAATGGTAGATTAAAATATGGATTTGCCTTTATTTTTAGGCTTAAGTCACATCGGCCAAGTATTCTCTCTAGCTTGGTCCAACAATATTAGCAAATGTTCGGTCTTTGATTTTGATCAAAAAAATTTGAACAACTTTAAAGAAAAAAAATTTACTACAGAGGAGCCAAACTTAAAAAAAATTTCACATAAAAAAATCGAAATTTTAGAAAATGAAAAAGAAATTTTAAAGAAAAAAATAATTTTTTTTACATATGACACAGCTATTAATGAAAAAAATGGATTTCCTAATCTAAGTATAATAGAGAATTATATCAAAAAACTTTTATCATTTAAATTTAAGTATCCAACAACTATTATTATAACTTCTCAAGTATACCCAGGATTTATGGAGTCAATTAAAAAGAAATATAAAATACAAAAAAAAATCAAACTAATTTATATGGTTGATACTTTAAAAATGGGCACAGCAATTAAAAATTTTTTAAATCCAGAACAATTAATTTTTGGTGGTGAAAATATAAATAAAGTTCAAATAAAAAAACTTTTTAAAAAATTTAAATGTAAAAAATATTTTTATTCATTTGGCGATGCAGAATTAGTAAAAATTTCAATTAATCTTTATCTATTTTTTTCCGTAACTTATGCAAATATTCTTGATCAATTAGGGAAAAATAGAAAATATAAATTTTCAAGAATAATACAAAATTTACGCAATGATCGTAGAATAGGTAAATATTCGTATATAAATCCATCATTAGGAATTTCAGGGGGACACTTGGAAAGAGATGTTTATTATTTAAATAAAATTATTGATAATCCAATATCATCTAAAATCATGTCTAATATGTTAAAATTTAATGATTTTAGGAAAAAAAATATAATTAAAGAAATTAATTTAAGATTTAAAAAAAAAAA
>MDTB01057538.1_pt1 | contig 11599 bp, 8 predicted proteins | sample 811161 | NCBI WGS metagenome assembly MDTB01 (sample SAMN05326650, study PRJNA326480) | marine metagenome | isolation source: seawater | place: Mediterranean Sea | collected 2009
GTAAAATATTTAAATTAGAACAAAATTACAGATCTACTAAAAATATTTTAGAAACGGCTTCAGCTTTAATTTCAAATAACTCGAATAGAGTGGGTAAAAAATTATGGTCTTCTGGTTCAAAAGGAGATCTGGTCAAATTAAATTGCTACCAAACTGGTAAGGAAGAAGCTCAGGGAATAAGTGATATAATTGAACAAAATATAAAACAAAAATATTCCTTAAATAATGTTTCTATTTTAGTGAGAGCAATATATCAAACTAGAGAATTTGAAGAAAGGTTTTTGAAAATAGGCATAGGGTATCGCGTCTTAGGAGGAACTAAATTTTATGAGAGAGCCGAGATAAAAGATGCAATTTCATATTTAAGAATCATCAATCAAAAATATGACGATTTAGCATTAGAAAGAGTAATAGGTGCACCAAAACGTGGTATTGGTGAAAGTACTCTAAATAAGATTTATACTTTTGGCAGTAAAAATAAATTATGTTTAGAAGACTCTATTATAAAAATCTTAAGCCTAGATAATTTTAAACCTAAAATAAAAACAACTTTATCTCAATTAATGAATATGATTCATAAATGGAGAATAGACTCAAAAAAAACTAAGCATTACGACTTGTTAAAATTAGTTTTAGATGAGTCTGGTTATTCTTCAATATTAAAAAATAAAAAAGATTTAGAAAATGAAAATAGATTGGAAAATTTAAAAGAATTACTCAGAGCAATGCAGGATTATGATAATTTACAAAGTTTTCTTGAACACGTTGCTTTGGCCACATCAATAGATCAAGATTGGGAAGGTGCTAAAGTTAATTTAATGACAATGCATGCAGCAAAAGGTTTAGAATTTGATGTGGTGTTTTTACCCGGGTGGGAAGAAGGTTTGTTTCCTCACCAAAAATCTTTAGAAGAAAAAGGTGATTTTGCATTAGAAGAGGAAAGAAGATTGGCCTATGTAGGAATTACTAGAGCAAAAAAAGAAGCATACTTGTCTTTTGCAATGAAAAGGTCCTATCACGGAGACTGGATGGACGCATTGCCATCAAGGTTTATAAATGAAATACCTGAAGATAGTATTGAAAAAAATGAAATTCAGCCTGATAATAAAGATGATAATTTTGATTTTAATCAAGATAATTTTTTGGATACGGATGAAGAGTATAGGAGCCCAGGTTGGGAAAGATTAAAAAAAAATAGGCTTATAAAGTGGAAAAAATAATAAAATTAAGAAATTTATTTAAAGATTTAAATATAGATGGATATATTGTACCAAAAAATGATGAATTTTTTGGAGAGTACATTCCTGATGATAAAGATAATTTAAAATTTATTAGTAATTTTTCAGGCTCATTCGGTTTTGCATTAATTTTAAGAAAAAAAAATTATCTTTTTGTTGATGGCCGCTACACTCTTCAAGCAAAAATTCAAAGTGGTAAATTTTTTAATATAAAGACCATTCCAAAATGTTTACCTTGCAATATACTTAAAAATAAAAAATTAAAGATAGGCTTTGATCCTAAGCTACATACAGAAAAATCTTTGTCTTATTTTTTTCAAAAAACAAATTGTAAGTTTGTTTCAATAAATTATAATTTGATTGATAAAATTTGGAAAAAGAAAAAAAATAGTAAAATAAATAAGTTTTTTGTATTAAAAAAAAATTATACAGGACAAGCCTTGAACGAAAAGATTAATTTATTAACAAAATTATTAATTAAAAAAAAAATAGATATCCAATTTATATCTGCCTCTGAAAACATTGCCTGGTTGCTTAATATAAGAGGAAAAGATTCTAAATTTACACCTTTGCCTAATAGCTATTTAATTTTAGATAATAAAAAAAAAGTAATTCTTTTTTGTGATCTACGAAAGATAGATAAAAAAATAAACAAACACTTAAAAAATATAAAAATAATAGATATTAACTTTACCCAATTATTTTTGAGTAAAATTAAAAATAAAAAAATCCAGATAGATGTAAATTCATGCTCAATTTTATTTGAAAAAATAATTAAAAAAAATAATGAAATTATAGAAGCTAAAGACCCGGTTTATCTTTTAAAATCTGTAAAAAATAAAATAGAATTAAAAAATATATTTAAATCTCATATTTATGATGGGGCGGCCTTAACTAAATTTTTATTTTGGATTAAAAAAAATTTTAAAAAAATAAAAATTACTGAAATTGACGCACAAAATAAACTTCTTAAATTTCGAAAGTTTAATAAAAATTTTAAGTTTTTAAGTTTTCCAACAATATCTGGCACGGGGCCTAATGGAGCTATAATTCATTACAAAGCCGATAAAAAAAGTAATAGAAATTTAAAACGAGGAGACATTTACCTGGTAGACTCAGGAGGACAATATAATTTTGGTACTACCGATGTAACTAGAACGATTTCTTTAGATAACAATAACCAAAGAATCAAAAATATTTTTACTAGGGTGCTGAAAGGTCATATTGCTGTTGCTAGTTACAAAATAAAAAAAAATACAAGTGGGGGAGATATTGACGTAGTTGCTAGAAAATTTTTAAAACAAATAAATCTTGATTATGCTCACGGAACTGGTCATGGGGTTGGATATTTCTTAAATGTTCATGAGGGACCTCAAGCTATTTCCAAAGGTAATCAAGTTAGATTTAAAGCAGGAATGATAGTATCTAATGAACCAGGTTATTATGAATCTGGAAAGTTCGGTATGAGAATTGAAAATTTGGTTACTGTAAAAAAATCAAATAATTTTTTTAAGTTTGAGAATTTAACAATGGCTCCTATTGATAAATCATTAATTAATAAAAAGCTTTTAAATAAAAACGAGATCAGTTGGCTTAATGATTATCACTCTCAAGTGTATAAAAAGCTTAGTAGATTTATGAATAAATTAGAGTTAAACGATCTTCAAAATTCTTGTTCAAATATTTAATATTTTATACCAGTCTTTCTCTTTAATAATTTGAATATTTAATTCTTTAGCTTTTTCTACTTTTTTTCTTGTAGGTTTAGACTCTCCAACTACTAAAATATTTAAATTTTTAGAAATAGTGCCCATAACTTTACCTCCATTTTTTTCAGCAAGAAGTTTTGCTTCTGATCTACTTATTTTTTTAAAGCCTCCAGTAAACATTAAATTTTTATTGCTAAATTTTCCTTTTTTATTAGAAGTTAAAAATTCTTGAATATTTAGCTCTTTGGCTAATAAATTTACGACTTCAACGTTTTTGGGGTTTTGAAAAAAACTTTCTATTGAATTAATCTGAGTTTCACCAATTCCATCAAGATCAACTAAGCTATTTAAAATTTTTTTTCTTTTATAGGTTAAAAACAAATTAGAAAACTCTTCACTTGAAATAAAAAAACTAGCTAAGATTTTTGCATTTTCTTGCCCAATATGCCTGATTCCAATAGAATAAATAAAACGATTTAATGAAATTTTTCTAGCTTTCAAAACAGCGTTTTTTAAATTTTTAATGGATAAGTCTCCCCAGCCCTCTAATTGATTAATTTTATTGTAATTAAGCTTAAATATATCTGAGGGTTTTCTGATCAAATTTAACTCCCAAAATTGGTCCACAACTTTTTTTCCTAAGCCATCAATATTAAATGCTTCTTTTGAAACAATGTGCTTTAATTTTTCCCTTGCTGTAAAATCACAATCATAACCTTTTATACATCTTCTAACTACGTCCTCTTTCTTAGTAGAAAAATTAATTTCTTTTTGTGTTTTTGATCCACAAAGACACTTAGTGGGAAAAATATATTGTTTACTATTTTTATGTCTTTTGAATTTGTCTACAGAAACTACTTGAGGTATTACATCCCCTGCTCTTTGAATGGTCACTATGTCGTTAATTCGAATATCCTTTCTGTTAATTTCATCTTCATTATGTAATGTAGCATTTGAAACTACAACTCCTCCTACTGTAACTGGTTCAACTTTTGCGACTGGGGTGATCGCTCCTGTTCTACCAACTTGAATGACTATATCTTTTATCTTTGTAATAGCTTTTTCAGATGAAAATTTATATGCCGTAGCCCATCTTGGTGAACTTGAAGTGCTGCCTAGCCTTGATTGTAATTCTAAATTATTAACCTTATATACTAATCCATCAATATCATAATCCAAAGATGATCTGAGTTCTTCGACATATTTGTGTTGTTTTTCAATTGCATCTAAACCCTTAGTCAATTTATTGTATGGATTTGTAGAAAATCCCCATTTTTTTATTTGATTGATAAATTCAAATTGTGTTTTGAAAAACTTAGGTTTAACCAATCCTAATCCATAAGCAAAATATCTTAAAGGAATTTTTGCAGTTTCTTTTGGGTTTTTTTGTCTAAGAGAACCGCCTGCAGCATTTCTGGGATTAGCAAAATTTTCTTTTATTTTTTCAAAATCTTTTTTTCCAATATACACCTCTCCTCTAATCTCTAAAATATCAGGTATATTTTTATCTGTAATTTTTTTTGGTATTTCTTTAATTGTTTTTAGATTTTGCAAAATATCCTCTCCGGTAATTCCATCTCCTCTTGAGAGACCTTTAATAAGAACACCTTTCTTATAAGTTAAGGAAGCAGAAATACCATCAATTTTAAGCTCAGAAGAAAGTTCGATATCTAGATCTTCAATGTTTAAAAAATTAATAATTTTACTTACAAAATCTTTCATATCTTCTTTTTTAAAGGCATTTGACAGTGAAAGCATAGGTTGAGAATGTTTTATCTTATTAAACTTATTTAAAGGAGGGGCTCCTATAGAAACTTGGGAAGAACTAAATTTTTTTAAAAATTTATATTTTTTTTCTAAAATTTCTACTTCTTTTTTTAGACTATCATAATCAGCATCAGATATTAATGGTGCATCTTTTTGATGGTAATAAATATCATGCTTTTTAATTAATTGAATTTTTTCTTTATAAGTTTTAATTAAATCTTCCTTGGAATATTTCATTGCTTTATTTTAGTAATTTTTTAATTGTTCTTTTTATCAATCCATCATCTTTTTTAGTTTTCTCAATTTTCTTAATTTTATACTCTTTGTTAAGTATTTTATAAGAATTTTCATACCATTTACTGGTATTATAATTATATCCAAGTATGACTGCTGTAGCTTTTGCCTCTTCCAATAAACCTACTATAAAATAAACTTCCACTAATCTATGAAGTGCTTCTTCTATAAAAATAGTCTCGCTGTATTTTTCAACAATTACTTTCAATCTATTTATTGCAGGTATCCATTTCTGTGATTGAATATAATATTTGGCTATATAGAGTTCTTTTGCTGCTAGCTGATTATTGATCAAATCCAATTTAAATTTTAAGTCTAAAGCATACTCAGAATTAGGATATTCATTTAAAAACAATTCGATTTTTTCTTTTGATTTTAATAAAGGAACAATATCTTTTTTTTCATCAAGTATTTGCTCATATAATGATATTGCCAATAAATAATTTGCGTAAGCAATGTTTTTATCTGCCGGATAAACTTTTATAAATCTCTCTAAATTTTCTATCGCTTCATCATAAAAGTTAATTATATAAAGACAATAACTTGACATTAAAGAAGCTTTAGCTGCAAATTCAATTTGTGGTAAAATCGTTTCTGCCTCTGCAAATTTTTTAGAAGCATAAAAATAGTCTCCCGATTCTAAAGAATCAACTGCCTCTTTATATATTTCAAAAGATTTTTCATGTTTTGCAGGTTTGTTAATAGGCGGATCTTCTTTTGAACATCCAAAATTTAACATTACTAATAATAATAAATAAAATAATTTATGAAACATTTTACTGATTCATATCAAATAAAATTAATTAGGTAAATTTGTTAGAATAGCTTAAGCGTTAACTGCAAGCTTGTTTACTGGTGTTTTTAAATCTTTCTTTAATAATCCGATATTATTAACAACTATTTCTGTATAATTAGATTTATCACTAAATAAATCTCTTAAAAAAATATTACTTAAATGGTGGCCACCCTGTACACATTTAACACTTCCAAGGATTCTATAACCCGATAATAAAAAGTCTCCTGCTAAGTCTAAAATTTTATGATTTACGAACTCCTTCTCATTTCTTAAGCCACCTTCATTAAGTATTTCTTCACCCTTTACAACAACAGCATTTTCCAATGAGCCGCCTTTCGCCAATCCGTTTTTTTTAATTTTTTCTATATCTTCAAATAAACAAAAAGTTCTTGATGAATAAACATTAAATAAATTTTTATTTTCAAAATTTATATGATTTTTTTGATTACCTATAATTTTATTATCATAACTAAGTTCAAAACTTACATCAAAACTCTCTGAACTTGGTTCAATAGATATAAATTTTTTACCTTGGCTTAATTGAACCTTTTTAAGAATTTTAAGATATTTTCTTTTTGTTTGTAGTTTTTTTAATCCTACATTTTCTATTAGATTTATAAAATCTTTTGATGAACCATCCATGATTGGAACTTCATTATTATCTATTTCAACAGTTATATTATCGACACCTGAAATATAAAATGCAGCCATTAAGTGCTCAACGGTTGAAACCTCATTCCCAAATGAATTTTTTAAAGTAGTGCATAGCTTTGCGGAAGATACGTTATTGTATATAGCTTTTATAATATTGTTTTTTTTTAAATCTACTCTTTTAAAAGTAATTCCCTCATTATCTATTGCTGGAATAAGTTTTACATTTGCAATCTGACCCGAATGAAGACCTACACCGCTAAATAATATTGGTTTTTGTATTGTTGTTTGATTTAATTTAAACATTAAGAATTTATACAAAATTCAGAGTTTGAACTTAAAACAACTAATGTTTCAAAAAAATACTATTAATAATTAATCAAAAAGTGTTGAAAATATCTTTGAAATTATTGACTTTTTGGTCTGAATTATAGGTAGAGCCTCTTTTTCCCATCCTCTACCAATCAATTCTGCTGAAGATAAACATGGTGCTAGGTGCCCATCTTGGGTTAATTCAGTAAATTCTACTACATCATTAATTGGAAATTCTTTTTTGAAAATATATTGCAAATTCTTATAAATATTTTCATCCTGAAAATTAATTTCAATCTCTTTATCTTTATTTGAAATATGATTTAAATTAATATTTTTCTTATAAATTAGGTCTACCATCTCTTCAACTCTTGCTGAGATAATATCATTTAAATGGGACATGCTAATTTTTCTATATGTTGAATTAGTAAAATAATTTTTTGATAAATAATTTTCATTTTTATTTGTATCACTGTTTTTAAGAAAATTATCTTCTTGAAATATTTTTTTTACAGTATTAAGGTCTAAAGAACATAACTTAGAAACATCTTTAATTATTATATCACTTCCAAAATTAAATGTCTCAGAGTAGATATAGGATAAATTTTTAAAAATTGAAATATAACTTCTATCATGTTTAATTTTAATAAAAACTGAAAAATCTTTATTAGTTATGCTTTTAATTTTTTCTATTCTCTCAGCAAAGGTTTTAAGAATTATTCTTTCAATATTAATATTACAATTGCTTAAGACTAATTTTAAATTTTTAAGGTCATTCTTTGGTAATAAAAAAAAAGATAAATGATGACTATACAAATCTCCATAGAGTCCAATAGGAAGATTAGTTAAATTATTATTATCTAATACAAAATTTGAATTAAATAAATGGATTAATGAATTATGAGGTTGATTGTCTACTACATTTTTTTTAATTTGATTCAATATAAAAGATATGTCTTCATTTGAAATTTGTGATCCACTGAGTTTTTTAAATCCTGAAATATTAATACAACTAAAATTATATTGATTATTAATTATAGTTGCATTTTTAAAAGTGAAGCCGATTTTTTTTTCTATTAGATTTAAATTTTCTTTAATAATTTTTATTGAAGCTTGAATATCTATTATTTTTCCATCTTCAACACCTGCTGATTCAATGTTTAAAGAATCTAATTCCTTGAAATTAAAATCTTCGTTGTATTCGACAACTAAAAAAGTAAATTTTTTATCATCAATATCTATAAATAAATATGGCTTATTAATTTCCATTAAAGTTTATTTTAAAATTAATTGATCTTTTATTCTATAGTCAAAAGAACTAAATTTTTCAAAATTTTTATCTTTATTTATTGAAATAAAATTTTTTAAAGCTTTGGAGTAATTTTTTATTGGCAATTTTATTATTATTTCGTTGTTCAATACTATATCCCATCTATCTGACTCGAAATAATAAAAAGATTTTATTTCACTCATTGGAAAACCAGTATTGGTAATTATATCGAAAATTTTACTAAAATTTATATTTTTTCCGAATACTAATGGTAAATTAGTATATTCACTTAACTCTGTATATTTAATTAAACTGCCTTTTTCAGATATATAAAATTTTTTTTTTCCATCAATATAAATAGCTACAGGTTTTTTCTCTATCACAGTAATTTTTACTGTTTTTGGATATATTTTTTTAACTTTAAAACCTTCTATAAATTCAAATTTCACTAGAATAGATTTAATCATTTGATTATCAATGAATAAAATGTTCTTTTGCTTCAAAAATTCTAGTTCTTTTACTAATATTTTTGAATCAACTACTTTATTGTTAACTATTTCTATATTTTTTATCGGAAAAATTAAACTCTTATACTGAGATTTATAATTTGGCGCATAGGTAGTGAAAATAACTAAAAAAAATAAAATGCGTAAAAGCTTGACTGTAATCATTTATTAATACTAGCATCCAAAATAATTTTTTTAACCAGTTGGGCAAAAGATATATCTTTATATCTAGCTATTTCAGGAACAAGAGATAAGCTTGTCATCCCAGGCTGTGTATTTATTTCGAGCAAATAAAATTTTTCTTTAAAAAATTTAAAATCACTTCTAGTTACTCCGCGGCATTCTAAAGCTTTATGAGCTTTTATCGCAATTTTTAAAACTTTATTATAATTTTTTTTAGATATATTTGCTGGCATAATATGTTTCGTTTTAGCTAATCTAGAGTACTTAGCTTTATAATCATAAAAAGATCTTTTTGGTTCAAGCTCTATTGCGCCTATAGCCCTTCCTTTCATTACTGCCACTTGAACTTCTTTTCCGCCAATAAATTGTTCAATCATTAAGTTTTTATAAATTTTCTTTAATAATAAAAATTCCCTTTCAAGTTTTGTATAATTTTTACATATTACAACCCCTATACTTGAGCCTTCATTTGTTGGTTTAATAACCAAAGGATAATTTATTCTACTTTTTAAAACTAATTTTTTTAAGTCAAATTTTTTAATTTTTTTAGTATTTAAAATTAAATATCTTGGAGTTAAAATTTTTTTTTTTTCAAAAATATACTTTGAAATTTCTTTATCCATAGCACGCATAGAGGATAAAACTCCTGAATGAGTATAGGGTATTTTTAAATATTCAAAATAACTCTGTACATTGCCATCTTCACCATCTTTTCCATGTAATGCATTAAATATTAAATCTATATTTTTTTTATTAATATCACTTAATTGTTTTTTCGCTGGATCAAGAGTATCCACTTTGTAACCTAGTCTCTTAATTGCTTTAATACATGCTTTGCCAGTTTCTAAGCTCACTTTTCTTTCTCGTGAAGTTCCTCCAAGAACTACCAGAATTTTTTTAATTTTTTTTTTCATTTCCCGTTTAAAAACGTCCCATAATTTTTATCTCTAATTCTAAACTAATGCCCGTTTTCTCTTTAACTCTTGCTTTGACTTTTTTAATTAATCCTTCAATATCCTGTGAAGAAGCATTTCCACTATTAACAAAAAAATTACAATGTTTTTCTGAGATTTTTGCTTTACCTAAAGACATGTCTTTACAATTTGAGTCTTTTATTAACTGCCAAGCTTTTAAATTTTTTGGATTTTTAAAAGTGCTTCCACAAGTTTTTATTTGACCAGGTTGAGATTCTTTTTTTTTTGTAATTAATTCTTTCTGCCTATCCTTTATCTTTTGAAATGACGATGGTTTTCCCTCAAAAGTAGCACTTAAAATAATTAAATCATTTGGTAAATCACAGTTTCTATAGTTAAATTTAATTTGATTATTTTTTATTTCCTTAATATTGCCATTGAAATCCATAACCTTGATAGATGTTAAGATATTACAGATTTCGGTTCCATAACATCCGCTATTCATCTTTATTGCTCCACCAATCGTACCTGGGATACATGACAAAAACTCTAGCCCACTTATCTTGTTTATTGTGGCAAAGTCAGAAACTTTTCTATCAAACGTTCCTGCGCCTGCTTCAATAATATTATTACCTAAAAGTTTAGTGAATGAGAAATTTGAGCTTAGTTTGATAGTAACTCCTTTTATACCACCATCTCTTATTAGTGTGTTTGAGCATGCACCAATAACGCTTATATCTTTAAAATTATTTTTAATATCCTTCAAAAAAGAGGATAATTGTTCGACATTCTTAGGTTTAAAAAAAATATCTGCAGAACCTCCTGTATTGAACCAGCTATAATTTAATAGTTTTTTGTCAAAAAAAACCTCATTAGTAAATTTTTTTTCTAAAACTTGTTTTATATTACTCATAATTTATTTTTAAGATCTCTTATCCATTTTGAAATTGAACCAGCTCCCATCCCAATAATAATTTCATCAGAAATTAAATTTTTTTTTAAATATCTATTTAAATCTAATTCATTTTTTATATTAATTACTTGTACCTTTGATTGATTGGCAATTAATTTTGCAAAATTATTTGAATCATAACTGTTATCTTTTTTTTCACCTGCAGCGTAAATTGGACATAGAAGAACTACATCAGATAAAATAAAGCTAGAAGCAAATTGTTTTTTCAATTGCTTTATTCTTGAATACCTATGCGGTTGAAAAACTGATATTAACTTTCTTTTTTTATAAACTTGCTTTAAGCCTTTTAGAACTGATTGAATTTCTGTAGGGTGATGTGCATAATCATCGTAAAAGTCTCTATGATTTTTTACAAATATTTTCGTTAATCGCCTTTGAACACCAGAAAAATTTTTTAACGCTGCCTTGATAACATTAATTTTAATTCCTAAGTTAAGACAAATTGCTATAGCAGCTGTAGCATTTAAAATATTATGCTCTCCTAATAGATTTAAATTAAATCTTTTTATTATAGTTTTTTTAAATTCACGATTTTTAATCTTTAAATCAAATGTACTAAATTCTGAACTAAATTTTTGGTTAAAAATTTGATAATTGCAATTAGGATGCAATCCATATGATAAATAATTTTTGATTTTAATAGTTTTGAGAATTTTTCTTAAATTTAAATCATCCCAACAAATTATTGCTTTACCTATAGGGGGGGTCTTATTGATAAATTTTACAAAGGCTTGTTTTAAATTTTTAAAATTTTTATAATAATCTAAATGTTCATTATCTATATTAGTAATTACCGAATAATTAATAGGTAGCTTTAAAAAACTACCGTCTGATTCATCTGCTTCAAGGACTGCCCACTCACCTTTTCCAAACTTTGCATTACTTTTAATAGAATTTATAACTCCTCCATTTATTATAGTTGGGTCTAATTTGGCAGCAGACAAAATTTTTGCGATTAGTGATGTTGTGGTGGTCTTTCCGTGTGA
>MDTB01143072.1_pt1 | contig 11599 bp, 12 predicted proteins | sample 811161 | NCBI WGS metagenome assembly MDTB01 (sample SAMN05326650, study PRJNA326480) | marine metagenome | isolation source: seawater | place: Mediterranean Sea | collected 2009
CTTACAAAGATTTTACACGATAAATATCCTGAGTTGTTGAGCGATGTAAAAGGCTTGTCTGAGGAGACTACTACAGGAGTTCATAGATTAATTGAAATGGAAAAGAGCAAAATATTAAAAGTTCCAGCAATAAATGTTAATGATTCAGTAACTAAGTCTAAGTTTGATAATAAATATGGTTGTAGGGAAAGTTTGGTTGATGGAATTAGACGAGCTACAGATGTTATGATGGCAGGAAAAGTTGCGGTTGTTGCAGGATATGGAGATGTAGGAAAAGGATCCGCAGAAAGTCTAAGAAATGCAGGATGCAGAGTAATGATTACCGAAATTGACCCAATATGTGCTCTACAAGCTGCCATGGATGGATATGAAGTAATTAAAATGGATGACGCTTGTAAAAAAGCTGATATATTTGTTACTGCAACTGGTAACATAGATGTAATAACAGTCGATCATATGAGAGAAATGAAAGACAGAAGTATTGTTTGTAATATTGGGCATTTTGACTCAGAGATTCAAATAGAATCATTAAGAAATTTCAAATGGAACAACATAAAACCCCAGGTTGATGAAATTGAATTTCCAGACGGGAAAAAAATAATTGTATTGGCGGAAGGAAGGCTAGTAAATTTGGGTTGTGCTACTGGTCATCCAAGCTTTGTAATGTCAGCTTCTTTTTGTAATCAAGTTCTTGCTCAGATTGAGTTATGGAATAATTATTCTAAGTATGAAAATAAAGTTTATGTTTTACCTAAGCACTTGGATGAAAAAGTTGCACTCATTCATTTAGATAAAATTGGTGCCATGCTTACTAAATTATCTGATAAGCAGGGTGAATATATAAATGTTCCAGTAAATGGGCCTTATAAAAGCGACGAATATAGATATTAAATTTTTTTTATTCCCTTTGTCGTAGAATATTCAAAATGAAGTGGTTTATCTGGATATACTTTCTTATAGCAATTATGAGATGCTATTGCTGCTTCCGAAAAACCAGTGAGTATAAGTTTTAACTTTCCTGGGTAAGTACAGATGTCACCTATTGCAAATATCTTATCTCTTGATGTTAGGCAAGTTTCTTGATCTACAGTTAAAATATTTTTTTCTAATTGTAACTCCCAATCCTTTATTGGCCCAAGATTCGTAGATAGGCCAAAGAAAGGTAAAAAATAGTCAGTATTAATTTCTTTAGTATTATTATTTAAGTCTCTAACAATAAGTTTATCAATCATTCCATTATTGCCATGAATAGAGTCTAATTGGAAAGGAATAACCATTTCTATTTTCTTCTTTTTTTGAAGATCATAGAGTTTTTCAACATTTTTCGGAATTGCACGTAATTTTTCTCTTCTATGGATAAAAAAAATTTTTCTTGTTATTTCTGAGAGTTCAATAGCCCAATCAACTGCTGAATCACCTCCACCTGCTATTGCAACATTTTTATCATAAAAAATTGATTTTTTTTTTATATTATAAAAGACTGAGGTATTTTCAAATCTTTCAATATCCTTTAGAGGAGGTTTATTTGGCCCAAAAACTCCATTTCCAGCAGCAATAAATATACATTTAGCAGTTATCTCATTATTTTTGGAAGTAGTAATTTTAAATGAATTGTTTGATTCATTAATTTTATCAACACTTTGATTTAGAAGAATTTGAGGTTTAAAGGGTTTAATTTGTTCTTTTAGGTTTTTTATTAGCATATCAGCTTTAATTTCTTTAAAGGCTGGGATATCATAAATTGGCTTTTCTGGGTACAATGCTGAGCACTGGCCACCTAAATCTTCAAGAGAATCAACTAAACAGGATTTTAAGCCAAGCTGACCTAATTGAAAAACAGCAAAGAGACCAACAGGACCTGCACCTACAATGATTACGTCGGTATTAATTTTTTTCATTTCTTCTAAATAATTGAATACAATAATATTAATTAGATTTATATTAGATAATTAGATAATAATGAATTCAAAAATAAATATAAGCATAGAAAATTTGAATGAAACAAAAAAATTTGCTAATAAATTTTCAAAATTTATTAAAGCCCCCTTTTTTGTATGTTTGAATGGTGAGTTAGGAACTGGAAAAACCACATTTGCGCGTTATTTGATAAATGAACTATCATCAAAAAAAATAAAAGTTTTAAGTCCAACCTTTCCTATATTACAAATTTATAACTTAAAAAAAATAAATGTTTGGCATTACGATTTATACAGAATAAATAATGAAAAAGAATATTATAACCTGGATTTTGATATTGCATTAAATGATTTAGTTATTGTAGAGTGGCCTGATGTTTTCAAGAAATATTTACCTAAAAGTAGAGTAGAAATTATGTTTCATGATGAAAAAAACAATCAAAAAAAATTAACAATAAGCTTTTTTGGTGAATTATCAAAAATCAAAGATAAACTATGCAAAACATTGAAAAAGAAATAGAGAATTGTTTTTATATTAATAAAATTAAAAATGCAAAGATATCTTTCTTAGCAGGTGATGCCTCAAATAGAAAATATTTTAATGTAACTCTTTCAAAGAAAAAATTAGTGTTAATGTATGATGATGATAATATTAATTTAGAAAAATTTATTAAGGTATCAAAGTATTTAGAAAAAGAAGTTTCTGTTCCCAAAATAATTTTTAATTTTTACAAACATAACATTTTAATTTTAGAAGATTTTGGTGATGAAAAATATGGAAAAATTCTTGATAATAAAAATAAGAAATTTTTATATCTTCTAGCTACGAAAACATTAATTTATTTACAGAAAAAAAAATTTAAACTACCGAAATATTCAGATGAAATATTTTTAAATGAATCGAATCTTTTTTTTGATTGGTATTTACCATTTTTTAAAAAAAAAAAATTTAACAAAGAGCAGAAAAAATTTAATCTAATTTTTCCAAATTTTCTAAAAAAACTTGAAATTCTTCCAAAAACATTCGTACATAGGGACTTTCATATTGATAATCTCTTTTTTCTTTCTAAAAGAAAAGCAATTTTTAAATGTGGTCTAATTGATTATCAGGATGCACTCATTGGTCCTTGCGCATATGATTTAGTATCCTTGACACAAGATGCAAGAGTAGATGTTCCAGAAAAATTAGAAAATTTTTTAATCGATTATTATTTGAATGAAAATAATTTAATTGATAATAAACTTTTTTTTTCTTGTTATAAGATATTAGCAATTCAAAGGCACCTTAAAGTTTTAGGAATTTTTTGCAGATTACTGGTGAGAGATAAAAAGGATAGTTATATTTGTCATATACCCAGAGTGAAAAAAATGCTTCAATCTAATTTAATGTTTGGTGATTTTAAGGAATTAAAGGAACTATTATCTCCACTGATAGACTAATGACTGAAATTAATGAAGCAATGATATTTGCAGCAGGTTTTGGCAAAAGGATGTTACCTCTAACAAAAAACACCCCAAAACCTCTTCTTAAAATTCAAGGGAAATCAATTATCACTTATCTAATTGAAGAATTACTTAATAATGATTTTAAAAATATTGTTGTTAATTGTCATCATTTACCAAATAAAATCCTCGATGAGTTACAGGTTTTTTCGCCAAAAGTTAAGTTTATTTTTGAAAAAGAAATATTGGATACAGGTGGTGGAATTCTTAACGCATTAAATAAAGGTTTTTTTTATAATACAAAAACTCCAAAAATACTTATTAATGGTGACATTATTTGGAAAGAAAAGATGCATTCCCCAATAGATAAAATTTTAAAAAATTGGCACGAAGAAAAAATGGACATATTACTATGTCTTAAAGACAAAGCCAACTTTTTGGGTCATCAGGGTAAAGGAGATTTTAACCTTGATTCTACGAGAGAAAAATTTTCAAGAATTAATATAAAAGATGAAAAAAAATTTGTTTTTACTGGTTTGCAGATAATTAAACCAGAAACTATTTTTGAGATAAAAAAAAAAAAATTTTCTATGAGAGAAGTTTTTTTTAAAAATATTGGAAAAAAAATATTTGGATATTGTGATAAAAACGATTGGTTTCACTTAAGCAATGTCCACGATCTTAAACAAGTTAATGAGTATTTTAGATAATGAAGTATATAATTTATGACTTTGAGACAACAGGAAGATCTGCAAGGTTTGATCAAATCCTTCAGGCGGGGTTTATAGTTTACAATAATGATTTCAATGAAATTGACAAAAGAAATATTAAATCAAGGTTAAGCCCAGATGTTATTCCATCAATTAATGCTTTGAGAGTTAATAGACTAAGAATGTCAGAATTACTATCTGAAAAAAACAGTATATATGAGGCTGCAATAAAAATAAAAAATTTTTTATCCAGCTTTAAAGATAGTTTTTATATAGGATTTAACTCTATTGCATTTGACGAAGAATTCTTAAGACAATTATTTTGGGAGCATTTTTATTTTCCATATATTTCAAATACAAACGGAAACTTAAGAGGTGATTTATATCATTTTGTTACAATGACACATGCATTCAATCAAGATATTCTTAATGTTGAAAAAAATGATGATGGTAAATTATCTTTTAAACTTGAGAAACTAGCAAAGGCAAATAATTTTGATTCATCTAATTCACATGAAGCTATTGCAGATGTTGAAGTAACGATGAAGTTGCTTGAACTTTTGGCAAAAAAGAAAAAAGATTTTTTCAAAATTTTTATTAATAATGCAACTGCTAGAAATGTCGAGAATACTATTTCAGAAAATGATTTATTTACACTTCATAATTATATGTTTAGTTCACATAGAGTATATTTGGTTAAAAAACTTTTAAAGCATCCATCTTACAAAAATCAATATATAGGTTTTGATATGAAGTATGATGCGAGAGAACTTTCAATGTTATCAGAAAAAGAATTAAAAGAGGAATACAGAAAGAAGAGTTTTTTTAGAAAAATAAAACTTAACAAACAACCTAATATTTTAGATAAAAGATTTGCGTTAAAATTTAAACCCTATGAAGATTTTTCAGAAGAGGAAATACGTATTAAATGCAAATATCTTGAGAATGAAGATTTCCTAAAAAAAATAAATAATATCTTTGAGAAAGAATCCACCGAATATCTTGAGAACCAAAGTCAGGAATTGAAATTAGAAGAAGATACAATTTACTCACAAAATATAAATTTTAATGATTCACAAATTATGCAAAAATTTCATACTGAAGCATGGGAGAATAAATGGAGTTTTGCAGAAAGATTTAGAGACCAAAGATTAAGATTTTTTGCTGCAAAGCATATATTTAGAAATTATCCAGATCAGCTACCACGAAAGATCTTCACACACTTTCATCAAAAAGTTTCTGAGAGATTATGTTCTTTGGAAAAACAACATTATTTGACAATTCCTGAAGCAATGAATGAAGCAGATAACATTTCACTTGAGTTAGAGGAAAAAAAAAATGATGTTTGTTTGAATGAACAATTAGAACAATATAATATTTACATAAATTTTTTAAATGATTATTATAAACAACAAAATCCAAAGCCACTAGCATTTGATTCAACTTTATCAAAAGAATTATTTGGATAAAATTTTTTGGAGAAAATTATGACTGAAATTAAAAACTTAAATCTAGATAATTTTGATAATGAAATTAACGAAAGTAAAATACCTGTTCTTGTTGATTTTTGGGCAGAGTGGTGTGGGCCATGTAAAATGCTTACACCAATATTAGAGGAAATTTCTCAAGAATTGAATCAAAAGGTACAAGTCGTCAAAGTAAATCTGGATGAAAATCAAGATTTAGCCATGAAATATTCAATTAGAAGTATTCCAACACTTTTATTGTTTAGCAATGGTGAATTAATTGATACTAAGGTTGGACTCATACCGAAAAATGATATTGTTAATTGGTTAAACTCAAAAGTTTAGTTTCTAGTTAATCTTAAAACCATCATTTTTGAGAATTTGCCCTGCCAAATATAATGATCCACAAATTAACACTTTTCCACAACTAATTTTTCTTGGAATATACACTAATGCCTCATCAATATTAATTAAAGTAACAACATGAAGTTCTTCAAATTTTTTTTTTAAACTCTCTCTTATTTTATAAGGATGAATATATTGATGATCATTAATTGGCAATAAAATTAGAAGAGAAATTTTATCAATTATTTTTTCCAGAAAACTTATCGGATCTTTACCATAAACCATCCCTAAAATTAGGACAATTTTTGAATCACCCCAGTTTTGCATTATTGATGATATCATCTCGGCAGCATGAATGTTATGACCACCATCAATCCAAATCTCAAATTTTTTTCCGATCTTTTTTGAAAGTTTGCCTTTATTCAATTTCTGCATTCTTGCTGGCCAATAAACATTTCTTATTGCATTAGCAGTTTTTTCTTTTTTGACATCAAAATTTTTAATTGCCAAAGATGCTGATATTGCAGTTGCAGCGTTATCAATTTGGTGATCACCATATAAGTTTGGTAATGGAAATTCATATGTTTGATTCTGAAAATTTAAAATGAATGATTTTTCTTTTTTTTGAACTTTCCAATCCTTTTCTTCTTCAAGAAGTATTGCATTCTTTTTTTTAACCTCTTTTCGAATAATTCTTCTTACTGATTGCTCTTGTTTTGATAATATAATTAAGGAATTATTTTTGAGAATACCAACTTTTTCATAAGAAATTTTTTCGATATTGTTACCAAGAAAATTCATATGGTCCATGGAGATTGGTGTAAGAATACAACAAATTGGGTTTTTTATAACATTGGTTGCATCGAATCTTCCTCCAAGTCCAGTTTCTAGAAGAACTAAATCAGACTTTTTCCTTGAAAAAGCAAGAAAAGCTGCTGCTGTTGTAATTTCAAAAAAAGTAATTGGACTTCCATTATTTTTTTTTTCACATTCCTCGAGGAGTTCAGATAGGTATTTATTACTTATCAAACGAGAATCGATCCTTATTCTTTCATTAAATTTTATTAAATGAGGTGATGTGTAAGTATGAACTTTTAAATTATTTTTTTCATAAATAGATCTTAGGTATGACGTAACAGACCCTTTGCCATTTGTTCCTGCAATATGAATTACAGGTGGTAAATTTAAATGAGGGTTATCAAGTCTTCTTAAAAGTCTTTTTAGTCTGTTAAGTGATAAATCTATTTTTTTTGGATGTAGTAGCTCTAACCTTCTCAAAATGTTATTTGATTTATCCACAGTGATGATTTTTTAAAGCAAGAATTCTAAAATATTTTGTATTTTTTTATTTAATTCATTTCTATGAACAACAATATCAATCATACCTTTTTCAACAAGATATTCAGATTTCTGGAAATTTTGAGGAAGTTTTTCTTTTATGGTTTCCTCAATAACTCTACTCCCAGCAAAGCCTATGGTGGCATTTCTTTCAGCAATTATAATATCACCCAGCATGGCAAAAGATGCAGAAACCCCTCCTGTTGTTGGGTCTGTTAACACGGAAATAAATGGTAAATTAAGTTTTGATAGAGAATTAACTGCTATAACAGTCCTCGGCATTTGCATTAATGAAAGAATACCCTCTTGCATTCGGGCTCCTCCTGATGAACTAAATATAACTAACGGTAATTTATTTTTTCTTGAATGCTCACAAGCAGAAATTATAGCTTCACCAGCAGCCATTCCCATTGATCCACCCATGAAGTTGAAATCGAATATAGCAGCAGTAAGTTTAATTTTTCCTAATGTTCCAGATGCAACTATCACAGAGTCATTGGAATTATTTTTTTTTTGCGCATCTTTAAGTCGTTCTGTATATTTTTTGTTATCTTTAAAATTTAATGGATCAGGTTTAATTTTTGGAGTTTCAATAATTATATAATTACTTCCAAACAAGAGTTCTAATCTTTTTTTTGCACTTACTCTAAAATGAAAATCACAATGTTTACATACATACAAAGTTATCTCTAAATCTTTTTTTAAAAGCATCTGGGAGCACTTTGGACAGGTTTCCCATAGGTTATCTGGGACTTCCTTTTTACCTACAAAGGCCTGTAATTTGGGTTTAACGTAATTTGTAATCCAATTCATAATTAAAAAATATCATTTTTTTTTTAAAAATTTCAAAAAATCTTTTATTTTTTTTAATAAGGTTGTTTTTGAAACTTTATTTGTTGAATAAGACTCAATTATTTTTATTAAAGCTGATCCAACTACACATCCATCAGAAAAGGTATTTAATTGAGATATTTGTTTGTTACTATCTATACCAAAACCTACAAGTACGGGCAGATTAGTAATTCTTTTTATTTTCATTATAGATTTTTTTACTTCTTTTATACTCGGCTTCTTTGTACCTGTTATACCTAAAACTGAAACATAATATAAAAAACCTTTTGATACTGAAGATATTTTTTTGATTCTCTTTTTATCTGTAGTTGGTGTGATTAATCTGATGTTATGAATGTCAAATTTTTCTGTAAAATTTTCTATCAAGTAATCTTCTTCTGGTGGTAAATCAACAATAATTAAACCGTCAATACCTGCTCTTTTACCATGAGAAAAAAAATTGTTTAAACCATATTGAAAAATAGGGTTAAAATAACCCATTAATATAATAGGTGTTTGAAGGTCATTTTCTCTAAATTTTGAAATAATTTTTAGAGTTTTATTAATATTTATTCCTGATTTTATTGCTCTTTGACTTGATTTTTGTATTGTTGGACCATCTGCCATAGGATCTGAGAATGGCAGGCCTACTTCAATAATATCAGCGCCATGATGAGGTAATGAAAACAAGATTTGTTCAAAAATTTTTTCTGTTGGATCACCTGAAGTAATAAAGCATGCAAGGGCTTTTTTTTGTTTTTTTGATAGCTCAAAAAATTTTTGTTCAATTCTATTTTTCATTTTTAATTAAAGCTTCACATCAAGATATTTTGAAATCGCAAAAATGTCTTTATCTCCTCTGCCACACATATTCATTATTATTAATTTTTTATCTTTTAGTTTTTTTTTATTTTTTAGCAAATAAGCAAGTGCATGTGATGGTTCAAGTGCTGGAATTATTCCTTCAAGTTTACAACACAATTTAAAGGCTTTAAGTGCTTCTTGATCTGTTGAGCTAAAATATTGAACTCTACCATTTTCTTTTAACCAAGAATGTTCTGGACCAATTCCAGGGTAATCTAAACCAGCAGAAATTGAATGTGCATCTAAAATTTGTCCGTTTTTGTCTTGAAGTAAATAAGTATAATTGCCATGAAGAAATCCTGGTTTACCTTTTGATAATGATGCTGCGTGTTGTCCTGAAGTCACGCCTTTACCTGCAGCTTCAACACCTATGATTTCAATTTTTTCATCATTTAGAAAAGGATAGAATAAACCTAATGCATTTGAACCACCACCAATACATGCTACTAGTAAATCAGGCAATTTATTTTCGGCCTTAAGAATTTGTTTTTTTGCTTCATATCCAATGATGGATTGGAAGTCCCTAACCATCATTGGATATGGATGAGGTCCTGCGACTGTACCTATTACATAAAATGTATCAGATACATTTGATACCCAATCCCTGAGAGCCTCGTTCATTGCATCTTTAAGAGTGGCAGTACCAGATTTTACAGTTTTAATTTCTGCACCTAGAAGTTTCATTTTAAAAACATTTGGTGATTGTCTTTTTATATCTTTTTCACCCATATATACGATACACTCTAGATTAAATAGTGCACATACAGTCGCAGTGGCAAGTCCATGTTGTCCAGCACCAGTTTCTGCTACTATTCTTTTTTTCCCCATTCTCTTGGCTAATAGAATTTGTCCAATACAGTTATTAATTTTATGAGCTCCTGTATGATTCAATTCATCTCTTTTGAAGTAGACTTTTGGACCGCCTATTATTTCAGACACACTTTTAGCAAAGTACAGGGGACTTGGTCTACCAATATAGTTTTCAAAATAATAATTAAGTTCTTTTTTAAACGCTTTAGTTTTCTTTGCTATTTTATACTCTTGTTCAACTTCCAAAAGAAGTGGCATTAGAGTTTCTGCGACAAACCTACCTCCGAAATTACCAAATCTTCCAAATTTATCTGGAAATTTATGGTAATTTATTTTTTTAGACTTATTGGAAGTTACTTTCTTTAACATATTGAATTAGTTTCTTTATTTTTGTAGTACATTTAACACCTTTTTCTTTTTCTACACCACTTGAAATATCAATTATTTCTGCACCTGTTTTTGTAATTGCATCCTTAACATTATCAATATTTAATCCTCCAGCAAGTATCCATTTTTTTTTACTTCTGAAGTTTTTCAACATTTCCCAATCAAATGAAAGGCCACTACCTCCAAATACATTATTATCAGATACTTTTGTATCAAAAAGTAAAATATCGCAAACGTTTTCATATTTTTTTGATGACTGAATATCTGTTTCACTCGATACGTGAATTGCTTTAATAATTGGTTTACTTATAATCTGTCTGATTGATTTTATTGCATCTACAGATTCATTTCCATGAAGTTGGATCATATCAAGCTTTACATAATCTGAGATATGTTTTATCAGGTTAATATCAGAGTTTACAAATAAACCAACCTTCTTTTGATTTTTTTCAAGACATTCACTTAATTTTCTAGCTTCAAATGAAGTGACAAACCTTGATGATTTTTGATAAAATACAAAACCAATAAAATCAGCTCCCTTGGAAGCTTTTGCCGATTTGGTGTCATTAATACCACAAATTTTAATTTTTAATTTTTTTCTCATTATCGATATTTAAAAGAATTTGATTAATTGTTGATATTGGGTTTTCTGATTGTGTAATTGGTCTTCCAATAACTAGAATTGATGAACCAGATTTTATTGCAAAACCCGGAGTATTTACTCTTTTTTGGTCATCTGTACTTTGATTTGGTAATCTAATACCAGGTGTTACATATATTAGGTCACTAAAATTTAATTTTATATTTTTTATTTCAATTGGCGAGGCTACAACACCGTCAATCCCTGATTTCATTCCAATCCTAACAAGGTTATTTACATAAGTTTGTTCATCTAAATTAATTCCAAATTCATTTAAGTCAGATTTATCAAGGCTCGTAAGCATTGTTACCCCTATGATTTTGGTTTTATTTTTAATTTCTTTTAGTTCATTAATCATTTTACTTCCCCCACTAATATGAACAGTTAAATATTCTGGTGACAAGTCCATTAAATTTCTTACTGTTGATTTTACTGTATTTGGGATATCGTGAAGTTTAAGGTCCAAAAAGATAGGTAGGTGAAATTTTTTAAGTTTTTCAATACCATTTGGCCCATATTTACAAAAAAATTCAAGGCCTAATTTAATTCCACCAACATGATCTTTAATAATATTTGTAAATTCAATTGTTTTTTTCAAATCGCTAAAATCTAAAGCACAAAATATATGTTTTTTTTGACTCATTTAAAAAAATTTCTAAAAAATTTAAAAATTATACCAAGAAAAAAACCAAGGAAAAATATTAGAATTGAATAAATATAAAAAGGTGTTTCAAAAACAAATGGCATCGGAAAAAGGTTAATTTTTATTGTGTATTTGTTAGAAATAGAAAAAAGTACAAAAAAAATTAAAAAAAAAAAAAAAAAAAAAAAAAAAAAAAATTTTTCAAA